>ERZ795057.346-NODE-346-length-49158-cov-6.320490_pt1 | contig 49158 bp, 42 predicted proteins | sample MGYA00375141_ERZ795057 | MGnify/ENA primary metagenome ERZ795057 (study PRJEB30186, sample SAMN05720163) | activated sludge metagenome | isolation source: Anaerobic digester | place: Hong Kong | collected 2015-01-26 ...
CACCAATTATGGTATTAACGTAAAAGGCAAAATCAATAGCGCTCCTTTTTCGTTTAACATGAGTGAAAGTGAAGTTAGATCTCAAACGAAGAACACTAATTCTATTACTCTACCCTCTTTTTCGGTTGCCAAAATGGGATTCAAGTTCTTTCCGGAAGACTTTCCAATTAATGTTACTTTTAAAGATTTAAAATTTAATGCTGTTAATACGTCCGATGCTTCTGTCTCGTTAGTGGACAAATTATCTGAACTCAGTTATAGCGGTCAATACGGTCTTTCATCAGTACTACCTGAAATCATCATCCGAGATGTGAAATTGGTGAATGGATTAACTACTGATATGGATTATTCCTTTAAAAATCAAAACAATTATACTGATGATTTTAAAATAGATAATGTATTTACATTACCAAAGATTGGGTTTGATTGGGAGACTTATTTTGGACTTCACACACAATACACGATGCGAGCGGGTTTGCTACAGGATTACCAAGATGAAAAAGCATACCGATATTCTGAAAATGTGGTCACTGATTTGAATTTTAATCTTTTCTTTTGGAAAAACACCATTGTTCATGATTATGTTTTCTTGAAATCAGACGGAAATACTTCTCGATTTAACTTCAACAAGGAGAAAAATCTTTTAAGCTTGACGTCTAGTCTGGATTTATCATTGCTGTCTTCTAAGGTTATTTTTAAGACAACCTATGATTTTCTGAAAGATGAACAGAAACTATCAAATCCGCAATTAATCACTAACACAGACTTCTCTTTAATAGGGACCCGTATCAAATTAGATACCACAAGTATCATTGATGCCAGTGATACCAAGTTTTTATCCACAGATTATAGTTTTGGTGTTAGCAACAAGTATTTTCATAATAAAACAGACTTTGTATATCTGTATGATCAGGATATCAACATCAGAAAGTTGACTGATTCTTTTGGTTTTACATTCGGGCCGATCAACAACTTTAAAAAACTTTCATCTGACTTTGAGCTCCTTTTCACATATCATGAAGAAGATGAAGGACTTGGATTAGATAAACTGACCAATAAAAATACTGTTTCCTTCGGACAAATAGGTTTTTTAGATAGTTTAGCAAACACATTGGATATACAAATTCTTCCAAGGGAAAAAGAAAATGATCAAAAACTCAATTATATAAAAAACTCAACCAGCATTAAATTTGATCAAACAACACTGGGGTTCGATGCTAAATATTCAAGGACAAAAAAGCTTGATTTTAATTTTTCTGGGGCTTTTGAAAAATTAAAAGTGAACCTTGGAACCCGTTACGATTTGGAAGGTAAACAAATTGAAAGTCTCAGCTTTTCATTGGTGAAAGATTTACACTGTTGGCAAAACCAAACAACAGCCGAATTTTCTTTACAAGACAAAGACGGCACAAAAAAACTCACTTTACAAAAATTTACTACAAGCTTTTCAATCAAGCAATTCCCGGAGAAATTTGTGAAAGTGGAGCCTTTAAAAAAAGAATTCGATCTTGCCATCTTTTAAAAATACTATCCTAATAATTCAATCACTTTTTCAGGAGATATTCGCAGCAAAGCCCTTGCTGCATTATTAGTCATATCATAGTCTTCATACTCATTCAAAATGATCTTCTCCAAAACTTCAGCAGCATCCGTGAGCTTTAACCGGGAAGCAATCATCATTGATTCTTTCCTTACTGCATCATCTTCCAAGTGATTTTGGATAGATGAAATAATATGGGGATAAGCATCTTCCATTTTGAGTCGTCCGATTGCCTTGATTGATGCCTTTCTTACATATTTGCTGTAATCTTTTATCAGTTCATCAATTAATTCTACCAGATGATAGTCCAACATCTTTGTCATGGTTGCGACAAAAGCTGCTCTCACTTTTTCATCAGGATCATTGTAAAATGACCTGATCGTTGGGACGGTTGACGTTTCATTTAATTTGGAAAACCCCTTTAATACTTGAACTCTGATCGGGGCTGATTCGTTTTTTGAGAAAGATTCAAGTATTTGAATGACCTTAGCGGGCGATTCACTGTTCAAGCTTACATATGGAACGATCAATTTGATCAACAGATCCGGATCTTGTACTTGCTCGACCTGATGATTGATAATTTTTTCAGCTTCATCGATTGGCAATTCTTTGATCAATCCTAGTAAGGAGCTTCTTTCTTTTACAGAGAACTGAGTGGTGTCATTGATGTACTCGTTGATTTTTCCATAACAGAAAGCAGCATCGTAGGGTAAAAGTTTTTTCATAGCGATTTTTCGTAATGCGAAATCATCAGAATCGCTGATTACTCGCTTTAAAAAGCTGGGGTCATTTGATCGACTGGTTTTAATATTCCAAGCCAATCGTTGGACTTTGGGATTCATATCATCAATCATTTGTTCCAACCGTTCATCTTCAATCTCATCTTCCAATGTTTTTAATGTGATATATCTGATTTTCGGAGAATGATTATCCAAAAATGGTTTGATATCGTATTCTGAGCTCAACCAAAAGATGGTTTGGATTGCTTCCTCTATTACTTTTTCCTCTGGATCTTCCAGTAGGGGGAGGAGTTGTTGATAATCTTCTGTGACACCATTTTCTCTGTAATATTTAACAACAGACTTCCTAACTGATGGATTTGGGTCAAGCAATAGATTTTCAACTTTATTGGAGTTAATCTCCAATTTCATTAATCCTTGAACAGCCTGTATTCTAACTGAAGGGCTCATGGATGTCAATAAGTCTTCATATTGAACGGAATATTTTGCCAATCGTTTTTGTTCAAATAGTGAAACAAGTTCTTTTGCTGTTTTATAAGACATATCTTCTCCTTTAACAAAAAAATGGATATGATTAGTTATAAGATTTATCGTTTAAAGCACTTAAAAAAAAGCCGAATCCTCCTAAAAATGCCATCATAGAACTACCTCCATAGCTAACAAATGGAAGTGTAACGCCTGTAGGCGGCAGTAACCCGAAGACCACCCCCACATTAATCACTACCTGGAGTAAAATCAAATAGGCATAACCAATTACAAATATCTTTGCAGCCATGTTAGCAATGCCATTAATTGCTGCTTTTATTAAATTTCGACACATAAAATAGTAAAGGAAAAGGAAAACGGCCATTCCAACAAATCCCAATTCCTCCCCTAAAATAGCAAAAATAAAATCAGTGAATTGAACCGGGATGATAAATTTATAATTTCCCATTCCTAACCCTTCACCCAACAATCCCCCAGATGAAATGGCCTGTAAACTAACGTCTACTTGACCTTCTTCTGCAACCTTTTGGGTGATACCAAGAAATTCTTGAATTCTGCCAATCTGATAGGGTTTAAGAAGATCTAATTGAAAAAGCATGACAATCCCAATGATACACATAATGGCAATCAAAACAAAGTACGAGAATCTCAAACCACTAATATATAGAACAATCAACCCAAGTAAAAAGATAATCAACGAACTACTTAGATCCGGCTCTGCAGCAACGAGAAGAGTAATCATCATGATCCATCCCAAAGGAATGATTAGTTGCTCCAAAATTCCTTTATGCTTGGTGTCATCATCTTTAAAAAAATAAGAGGCAAGAAATAGCACCAGAAATATTTTGGCAAACTCTGATGGCTGAAGATTCATCACGCCAAAATCAATCCACCGACTGCTACCCCCTTGCGGTGCAAAAACAAAAACAGCCAACAACAAAAAAACGGTACCAACAATATAGAAAGGAGCTAATTTGATGTGCTTTTTAAAGGGAATCAAGGCGATGACAAACATGAATATCAACCCAACAACGATATTAACAACTTGTCTGATTAAGTAGTAGTCAAAATCCATCTCAGGATATTTGTAATAAATAACATAGCTGGAACTATAGAGAACAACGATCCCAATAACCATAATTAAGGATAGCAGATAGATTATCCCTTTATAATTAACCTTTTGTGTGTTACTTTTGTCTATGCTTCTATTTTCTTGTTGCAATGATACTCCAATACCTTTCTTATAATAGAAAAATAGTCTTCTAAATGATTACTTAGAAAGAATAAATTTGAATCCACCCTTTTACAATCAGTAGCACCGAACCCATAAATAGTTTGGTAAAATGTTGATAAGAACATGGATATTTCTTCTTCTGTCCTATTTTCGCTAGGTAAAGCTAATGTGGAAATCACTTTACCTTTTTCCAAAAGTTGATCGATATGCCAGTGCTTTTTATAACCACCATCTTGAAAGGAAATATGCCTGTTGATCCGCTGTCTTAGATTTTTCATCGCAGAACCAACATAAGTGTATAATCCGTTTTGTATGTGGCATCTGTTTCCGGATACGGTAATCTCAATATCCTCGGGTATTTCGATGAAGAGTAAATAACTACCCTTATTCATAATCGCTCTCTCTATTCTGTACAATCTCGCTGAAATTTCCCAATCTCAACAAAAAGTCATCCAGATTTTTCAAAAATCCTAATCGGGTTAATTTCAAATCCTCCCTTTCCGACATGACAAACACATTTTCAAAATAATTATCGATATCTGTTTTCAAATGTTTGATTTTTTCTAAAGCAGTTTGATAATCTAATCTATCTAAAGCTGAATAGATTTCATCACGAATATCATTATAATGTTCTTCCAAAATGATTTCTTCTTGATGCTCAAATAATCTGGAGTCGTAATAGGTGGATAAATGGTTTTTGGAAATATTATGAACTCTTTCGAAAATACGCATTAAGTCTGTGATATCTCCATTCTTCTTCAAATCTTTTAGCGCATTGGCAGATATCACACATCTCATGGGGTTGTTTGCAATGTGCGCAGTGGCATTGATTACATCATAAGGGATTTCTTTTTCCGAAAGATAATAATCAATTCTATTTTTTAACAAATCAAAGAAAATGTTTTTTATGGTTTCCAGTTGCTTATTGTCTATTTCAAAGCGGTATTGTTTTATTGCTACATCAAAAAGCTCTTGCAAGTCAATATCCCACTCTCTTGAAACGAGAATATGTAAACATTTTTGTAAAGCTCTTCTTAAGCCAAAAGGATCTTTTGACCCGCTCGGAATGTGATTGATTAACAAATTACCAGCAATCGTATCTAAATTATCTGCGAGGCTGGCAATACACCCGCTGAATGTTTCCGGTATGCCTTCAGTGTATTGTTCTTCGATTGCTTGATAAACTTCTTGAGGTTCTCCGGCAATTTTTGCATAGATTCTCCCCATAACCCCTTGAAGCTCAGGAAATTCGTAAACCATTTGAGTAGTCAAATCATTTTTCATAAGGTATACTACACTTTTTACAAGCTCAACACTTTCGCCCTCTATTTCCAAAAGCCGACATACCTGTACAGACAAATTGTTGACTCTAATTATCTTGTCATAAAGAGACCCTAATTTATTCTGAAACCCTATTTCTTTTAATTCTTCCGTTTTCTTTTCAAAAGGAACCTTTAAATCTTCTAAATATAGAAACAAAGCATCTTCCAATCTTGCTTCGATTACCTTTTTATACCCTGATTTGACATTAATAACAGAATGTTGATCATTATCTTGGAAAGATAAAAAATGAGGAAGAATTTCACCGTCTTTTAAGACGGGAAATGTTCTTTGGTGATGTTTGAGTGTTGTGATTAAAACCTCTTTTGGTAACTGCAAAAATTTAGAATCATACGTTCCAAAAACCGGGTTGGGAAACTCCGTTATAGCGGTAACTTCTTCTATTAATTGATTATCGGCTGGAATATTTATACCATTTTCTTTTTCTACACAAGAGATGGCGTTAATAATCTTCTGTTTGCGCATCCTTTGATCCGCATAAACATCATTTTCTTTCATCAAATCAAAATACTGATCCGCTAAATCTAATTCAACCAAAGATTCTTTAAATCGATGGGCAAGGGTTGTTTTGCTGCTTTTTATACCCATAAATTCAATATCAATCAGTTGGTCGGCTAAAATGGCTACAATATTATGGATGGGTCGGACAAACTTATAATCGCCTTGAGCCCAACGCATCGGTTTTTTGAAACTGAGACTTCCTAAAAATGAAATGAGTTGTTTTTCCAGTACATCTTTCGTGTCTAAACCCTTTACTGAACGTTTAATGTAACAATAGATTTCTGAATTTTCCTCTTTGAAAATCAAATCGTTTTCAGTGGCATTATTTCCTCTTAAAAAACCGGCTAATGCCTTTGTCGGTGCACCCTGAGTATCATAGGCAATACTCTTTGCGGGGCCTCTTTTAACTTCTTCTAAATCCTGTTGCTTCAGGGCCATATTTTGAACATGTATTCCGAATCTTCTTGATGAGTAAAAAAACATCATTTGATCATACTTTATCCTTAAGTTTTGAAGGAATTCAGAAAAACCTTTTTCAAACTGTTCGCATAATAATTCAATTTCAGTTGGTGGAATTTCTTCAGTTATTATTTCAAGAATAAAGTCATTTTTTGTCATTTCAGGTCTCCCTTCGCTTTCTTTATTTTTTGATTCTTTTATGCGATTTGATTTTCTTTCAAGTATGGTTAACTTTAATAAAGGTGTTTTTAACCGTTTGCTTCTTTTGTTTCTCTTCTTCGATAATACTTCAGAAGTTAAATCATTTGACATTCGTTTTAAATTGCAATGATAAATTGATTCGTTGAAAAATTGCCTTTCATTTTCAAAAACACATTGATTCGAAAAAGTCTTTTTAATTGTTGAAAGATAGTAAACATCATAAGAACTTCTCGGAGAATCCAATGAAATATCATCATTATTCTCACTCAAATCTTTAATTAAAATCAAAGGTGAAAAATAATCATTGATCGTAGCTTTTAAAAAAGTATGAATCATTTCTTTTTCTTTCTCATTTTCACCACGCATCAAAACAATTTCGGTATTACTATTCTTAAAAAGCCAATGAATAAACTCTTTTACAAGCAAATCTCTTCTTATACCGGAATCATAAACTCCAGAATTTACATGGTTCATGATTTTAATTTTTAAATCCCTTTGACCATTGATCAAATGATCATTCTTTTTTTCAGAAAAGAAAATCGTATGAACACCCAGTATAAAAGCACCAATTACCACAAATGAATCAGAAACATTAAAAACCGCAAAACTATTGACGTAAATAAAATCGACTACTGCTCCTTTAAACAATCGGTCTATTTGATTTCCCAATGCTCCGCCAATAATAGAACCAAAAGCGAAAGCCAGCCAAGGGGATTCTTTTACAAACTTAAGTGAAACTAAAAATACCATTGCAATGATCACAAAAACCAACGGAATTAATATGTGAGTATATCCTTGAAACATACCAAAAGAAATACCAGTGTTTCCCACATTGGTTATCATGATAAACTCACCCAAAACTGAAATGGTTCTGCCGGGAGAAACAAGCTCGACTATTATTTTTTTCGACAGCTGATCTAAAAACAACGCAAGAACCAGCCAAAACGACATTAATGTCATATTTTAGTCCCTTTTTTGTTTTGAAAAATAAACGAGTTCCTGCTCAATAAAATCATCAATATCTCCATCCATCACAGCATCTGTGTTTCCTGTTTCGTTGCTCGTACGGAGATCTTTTACCATTCTATAAGGATGAAACACATAAGAACGTATCTGATTACCCCAAGAAACATCGTTCAGCTCTCCTTGAATAATATCTGCGTCTTGTCTTTGTTTTTCCATTTCAAGCCGATACAATTTAGCCATTAATATTTTCATTGCAGTTTCTTTGTTTTGATGCTGATTCCTCTGTGACTGACAAGTCACGACAATATTTGTTGGTAGATGAGTGAGCCTTACAGCTGATTCGGTACGATTAACATGTTGTCCGCCAGCGCCTGAAGCTCTATAAAGATCAACCCTTATATCCTCAGGATTTATCTCTACTGATATAGTATCATCCAACTCGGGTAAAATACTAACAGATGCAAAAGATGTGTGTCTTCTGCTATTTGAATCGAATGGAGATATTCTTACCAAGCGGTGGATCCCCTGTTCGTACTTTAAATAGCCATAAACGTATTCACCTTTAACCAGTATAGTGACGCCCTTAATCCCAGCTTCATCACCTGGTTGAGTTTCTATGATTTCAACCGAGAAATTTCTTCTTTCTGCCCATCGTATGTACATTCTCATCAACATTTGGGCCCAATCTTGGGATTCAGTCCCTCCGGCACCGGCATGGATGGTTAAGAATGCGTTGTTCATATCGAATTTTTCGTTGAGCAACATAGACAATTCAAATGATTTGACGTCTTTCTTGATTTTGGATAACAGAGAGAGAAAATGCTCTTCCATCGAAGCATCGTCCTCGGCGAATTCAAGAGCCACCGAAGCATCTTCAATTGTCAAATTAATTTTTTTGATTTCTTCCATCAGTGAACGAATAACCTTGGCGTCTTTTAAAACTTGTGCAGCATTTTCCGGATCATTCCAGAAATTGGGATTCCCCATTTCTACCTCAAGCTGAGCCAATTTTTTCTGCGCATTGTTAATGTCAAATACTTTAGATGTTTCTTCAAATTTCTGTCTCAATTCAGAATATTCCTGCTTATTTTCATAGGTCAACATCACTTTCACCTCATCGTTTGACTTTGAATCGCTTCTTTTTCATATTGTTTTGAGCAGTTTGGGAAATCTTGCGCCTCTTTTTTCTATTAAAAGTATCGATTTCATCGTGTGTATATTGTAGGTTGTCGATTTCCTTCTGAGCTTCTTTTGATGCCTTTTCTGTACTTGTTTTTACTAATCTGAGCAACATTGAAGCCATGTCGTCGTAAATGGAATCTATCATCTCGTCAAATAATCTGTGAGCTTCCTTTTTATATTCCATTTTGGGATCCTTTTGACCAAAGGCTCGTAGACTGATCCCTTCTTTGACTCTTTCAGTTGATTCCAGATGTTTTCTCCATCTTTCATCTACTATTCTTAATAACAGGAATTTTTGCAACCCGGAGAAATCATCCCCTATTTCGGCCTTTTTTTCCAAATAGGCATCATACAATACATTAAAGCATTCTTTTTCTAGTTCTTCAACCGTATTATATTTATCTAATTTTAAAAAGTCGGTGTCCACATTAAAAACTCGCAACGATTTTTTTAGTCCGTCAATATCCCAATCATTGCTTGTCGTATAGCTTGAAATCCTTCTTTGTACAACATCTTCGTAAATCTCTTTCAAATGACTGGATATGTCTTCTTCTTCCAATATCCAATCTCTGTGTTCATAAATAGCCTTTCGCTGTGAATCCATAATGGTGTCCAGTTCCAATAGATATTTTCGCATGGCAAAATGCATGCCTTCTACCTTTTTTTGTGCCTTTTCAATAATACCAGTCAACATGGGGTGGTGAATGGGTTCACCCTCGTTAAGTTTTAACACATCCATGATTTTACCAATCTTTTCCCCGCCGAAAACCCTTACCAAATCATCTTCAACCGATAAGAAAAATTTCGATTGACCGGGATCCCCTTGCCTGCCGCTTCTTCCCCTAAGTTGATTATCGATTCTTCTTGCCTCATGCCTTTCGGTGCCAATGACATACAGTCCGCCTTTTGCGGTTACACCAGAGGCAAGTTTAATATCTGTTCCACGACCTGCCATATTGGTTGCAATGGTTATTGCTCCTTCTTCACCTGCACGAGCAATGATCTCCGCTTCTCTTTCGTGGTATTTGGCATTTAGGACTTCATGAGCTAAACCCATTTTACTGAGGGTATGACTCACTAATTCGCTTTTTTCGATAGAAGTTGTCCCAACCAATACCGGCTGGCCCTTATCATGACAGGATTTAATCTGCTTAACAATCGCTTGATATTTTTCCAGTATGGTTCGATAAATTTCATCATCGTTATCCGTTCTGACAACCGGTTTATTTGTTGGGATAACCAATACATCCATGTGATAAATCTGCTCAAATTCTTCCTCTTCTGTTTTAGCCGTACCGGTCATACCTGCCAGTTTATCATACATTCTAAAAAAGTTTTGAAAAGTGATACTGGCATAAGTCACAGATTCTTCACGCACTTTGACATTTTCCTTGGCTTCAAGTGCCTGATGCAAGCCACCGCTGAAGCGTCTTCCCGGCATCAATCTCCCTGTAAAGGAATCAACGATCACCAGTTCCGACTCTTCTGTTACGATATAATCCACTTCATTCTTATATAAATAATGGGCAATCAGGGCATTATTGATATGGTAAAGATTGTCGATATTGGACGGATCATAAAGATTGTCTATCCCCAGCAATTTTTCAGCTTTGACGATACCTTTCTCGGTCAAAGTGCAACTTCTGCTTTTTTCATCCATCTCAAAATCTTCATCTTTCTTGAATTTAGTGATCATTTTTGCAAACTTCGAATAAACTATTTCAGCGCCTTGACTGGGTCCGGAAATAATCAGGGGCGTTCTGGCTTCGTCGATCAAGATGCTGTCTACTTCGTCAATGATGGCAAAAAAGTGTGTCGGTTGGGATTTTGCATCTGAACTATACACCAGATTATCCCGAAGATAATCAAAGCCAAACTCATTGTTGGTTCCATAGACAATATCTAATTGATATACGTCTTTTCTGTTAATTTCAACTAATTTTGTCTTAAAAGCATCTACTACTTGTTTGTTCAGCTCATCCGGTTGAGGGATATCTGTATCAAGATCTAATGGCCATACACTGTCATCATTTCTCAAAGCGTTAATGGCCTTTTCTTCTTCCTCCCAAACTACTTGGTAAGTAATCGTCTGATTGTTTACCACACCAACTGTAAGCCCTAATGAAAGGTATATCGGAGCCATCCACATAGCGTCTCGTCTCGCTAGATAATCGTTTACAGTCACCATATGAACACCCTTTGAATACAAGGCATTTAACGTTACAGGCATTGTAGCTACAAGGGTTTTTCCTTCTCCCGTTTTCATTTCAGCAACTTCACCATTATCTAAGGCAATTGCACCGATTAATTGAACATCAAAAGGTCTTAATCCTAATGTTCTTTTCGCTATTTCCCTTACAATGGCAAACAGCTCTATCCTAATCTCTTCATGCGTGGACTGTCTTGTTGTGTTGTCTGTTGCTTCTGCGCCAATTAAGAGTTCCTTCATTTCTTTGATTCGATCTTGCAAAATAGTTGTTTTTTCTTTTGAGAATTTTTTTTCATATTCACAAATGTACCGAGTGATGTCCGTATATTTTTTGATTCTTCGTTCATTCTTATCAAATAATTTGGTAAAAAAATTCATGCTGTTCAACAACCCCTTTTCAAAAAATTCTAATAATTTCCTTTTTTATTTTATCATCAAAAGAAGAAAAGAAATAACAGTTAAAGCCGATTTTTTCGTTATACTCATAACCAGCTTCATATGCCTCTCTTTTTCCAATTTTTTCTATTAATTCATTTAACATCTTATTTAAACCGCTTTCTTCTGGATTATTGGTTGAAAGATTTGGTGAAAAATTTGAAATGCAAAAATATTGACCTTGAATTGTTAAATAGTATTCGTTGGTGTAAGGTTTTATGGTGATTTGCTCTTCGCTCATACCCCATTTTGCCATTTGATTGCGAAAGTCCTCAATTTGTACATAATCTTCATTGGCTTTAAATCCAATCAACCACCCGTCTTCGGATTCGTAAAAATAACCATATGAACAAACGGACTCAATCAAATGTAAGAACAGTTGCCATTCCTCAACAGAAGATACAACTTCGAATTGTTGATAAAAAAAATCCCTTAATCTTTCATTGGAAAAAATTATCAACCGATCAGGAATAGAATGTTCAAAAGGTAATTCAATCTGTTGAACAAAAAACATCGTTAATGGATCCCTCGGTTCTGAAACAGATGGATTTAAAGTCTTCGTTTCTATGTTTAAAAACGAAAAGGCATTTGTTATTGTAAGATTCTTCATTGGTGTTTCAACATACAATAAAATATCCTCAGAAAACTCATTTCGATTCACCATTTTTTCAATGAAGTTAGAAAACAAATCTTTTTGAGTGGTTGCAATCAAATAATCTCCTTGTCGAAAAAATTGTGCTCGAAATTCAGAGATGATTTCTAAAAACTCTTGTAATCCTTGAAAATTCTCAACAATGACAATTCCTTTTGTCAAACCTTCTTCGACTGTATGGAATATTTCTTCGCAATTAAACAAGTAATCTTCATAATGACTGAAAATGTCTTTGTCTGAATTATCAGCTTTTTGCTGAATGACAATTATCTTGGATTGAAGTAATCTTTCTACAAGAAATTGTTCACACGAATAAGTTAGTGAGATCTGCTCAATCGTACTTTCATTCTTAGAATCGATGTTCTGATTGAATAAAAAACGGTTTAAATTCTTCATGTTGGAAAATCCAACGGTCCAATCCAACGGTGAATTAAAATAATAGACATATTCACTTTCAAGTGACCAAGGAATAGCCTGACTAAAATCTGTTAAAGCCAATATAGTTCCTAAAAAAAACACCAAAAAGAGCCGACGTAGGCCGGCTCTTTTTCCACATCTTTTTGATTTATAATTAAAACATCTGACCGTATCCAAATGTAATTCCACCCCATTGCGGTCCTTGTGAACTGATGAGATAAGGAGAAAAGTCCCATGGTACATCTAATCTTAGCACACCGAACCCTGGTATGTTAAATCTGAATCCAAACCCCAAACTCGAATACAGTTTAGAGTCAAAAATTTCATTGAAATCATTCCATCCGACCGCATTATCGTTAAAAACGGAAAATTCAATTGAAAGATTGTTGGTATTAACGAATCGGTAACGGTATTCAAGGTTGATGGCATTCACATAGTTTACGCGAACACCCCGTTGATAATCAATACCTCGAATAAAGATATTATTTGGACCGCCGATAGAATAATTGATGGGGTCATCTTCATCTTCCCAGGGGATTTGGGCTGATACGAAACGCCCAGCAAAGATTTGATTTTCCCAAGGCGAATAAAAACCGCTGATCGATTCATTTAATCGCAGCCAATGATCCGTAACAAATGCAAACGGCAATGACCATTCAGCTCTCGTTTTAAATAAATAGCCTTCATTAGGACTGATCAAATCATCACGTCTATCGTATTGATAATCTCCACCCAAAATTAAACGCATACCTTCTTTAGCGATTTGGTTGGTAAAACTGGCTTCATCAGTGCTGAAATTAAAATTGACAAATTTCCCCCAAGTTATATCCATACCGACTTTTTGGAAATCATCAATTCTGTAACTGACATTAGGTCTGATAGTAAAATCTTCCGATTCATAAGTAACATTGGTTGCGATGTTGGTATCTGTAGAGGGGTCATCAATCTCTAAAGTCCTCTCGTTGAAGTTCTTTCCATATGAAATGCTTAATCCGGCATCGATCGGTGACCGAAAGATACTGCTCACATTATAACCTAAACTAATACTGGGATATTTACCTAAAATGGTATTAACACTGATGGTCTGACCTTGCCCCATGGGATTTTTCAAAGAAAGTCCGATTTTCCCGTTTATTCTTTGAATAATGGAATCACCTTTGTTGCTAGGGTCAAGAGATATACCCGTATTGATTTCCACATTGTTTTCCATTTCTTGTAATTTGACAATGATCGTTACTGCAGTTGAATTTGCTGATATTCCCAACGGCTCCAGGTTGATACTGGAAAAATAACCCGTTTTGTTTAAATTAATGTACGTTTGTCTGAGTTCACGCATTGTAATAGGTTGATCTTTCTTAAAAGAAATTTCCCTAGTCACAAGGTCTTCTCTGGTTTTAGTTAGGCCCTCTATTCTATAATCTTTTAAAACGCCTTCTGTAACCTTGAAAGTTAAACGTTCCTCTGACTTGTAGTATTTGGGAGTAATGACAACCAGGGGATATCCGTTATCCTCATAAATCTTTTTGATTTTTTGAACATCCCGCAAAACATTGATCAGATTGATCTGATCGTCAAGGGTAGACCTTAAACTTTCAATTAACAAGTTGGATGGGATCAAACTGTTCCCTTCTATACTCAAAGAACTTAACGGTTGTTTATCCGCAACAACAGGATTGAGTTGAATGGTTACAACAATATTCGTTACATGTTCGCCTGTTTCAAGTGGTTCCGGATGATTTTCAAAGTCCACATTCGTTTCCGGACCAATAAGCCCGGTATTATAAAGCCTAGAAAAGGCCATTTGTAATTCTGTATTGGAGGGATAGTTCTTCTTTTTGATTAAAAACAATCTGAAAAAATCATTGTAATAATCCTTCAAAAGCCTAAGGTCGAGTATTTCTTTTACTTCTTCGTATCGAATATCACCAATATCGCCCTTCAAAACGATATCGTAGAGGGCATATTCCCAAATGTCAATTATCAAAACACCCTCTGGTAAATATGATCCGAATTCATCCTCTTGAACGTTGTTTTTAATCTCCAATAACTGATAGCCTGACATTAAATATTGATTCTTTAAGGCATTTTGAGTTCTGATCAATCTTTTAAAATTCAATGCCTTATCGGTTTCAACAGTAACATATTCTTCAAGGGTTTTTTTTGAAATTAAGCCGGGACCACTAATATTGATCTGAACCTCTTTTACGATCGGATATTCTTGTAATTCAATTCGTAGAATCTGGGAATTATTTATATAATTACTCAAAGTGAATTTAACATCCTGAAAATAACCCATATCTTTGATATTGAATATGTCTCTATCGATGTCCGCATAGGTCACGTCATTTCCTTCATGACATTTGGTGATGATTGACAAAATTTCCTCGGTGCTAACTGAAAAATTACCTGAAATTTCCAATAATCCAATGTTAATTCCAAAAGTAGTACCGAAAATCGTCAGTAAAACGAAGATAAAAAAAATGTTCTTTTTAGATCTCAAAGAAATTCCCCTCCTGTATGGACTAACCTAAAAATAAATTATCCCTCTTTGATTCTTTTTTGAATCTTTGGCAACTTTCTTTTTTCCAAACTAAATTTTTTTTTGTCATATAAACCTACTATAAAAAAAGTGATGATCATGTTTATTATCGAAATAAATAATGAAAGGTATTCTTTATCCGGAAATATCATAAGAGACAAAGAAACGGTCAACAAAAAAACAATTAAAGGAACACTATATACTAAAAACGATAATTTGATTACGGATACTTCAGGAAGCTGATATTCAACCAAATCGCCTTTTTTAAGTTCAACCGAAGAAAGATTCAACGCCTGAAACATAAAATCATCCTTAATCCCACACAACATTTTGGCATTGCAGTGTTGGCAGGCATCCGGTCTTTCTTTTTTTAACAAAACAATCATACCGTTTTTGCTCTCTTCCAATATTTTTTCCACTACTGCTTGTTCCAATATTGCTCCCCCATTAAAATCGAATATTTACAGAAATCCCGGGAATCCATTCAAAATCCTCATAAGCAATAGGAAATTGAATGATAAAACGATCTTTAATACTAAAAGCCGGTCTAACCAGAATACTGTTTTTAGAAAATCCCATATCCAAGCTAAAAAAATCAAATTTACTCTTTAGAAACCACTTCAAATCGTCCTTTAAAAAATCATATCTAATCGTGATTTTATCAAACCAGTCATTTGAATTTAATCCAATACCAATAACCCAACCTTGATCATAACCAAAATACAGATTGAAAAACCACGATAAGGTTAGCTCCTGAAAAAAGGTCAATTGCAATCCAGGACTATTTGTAACTCCTAAAGCTAAAGAGCCGATAAAAAATTCAGGAACGACTAGGTTTGAGTAAAATTGATTAGTTTCGGAAAGATTTAAAAAACAATCCAACCAAATATAATCCTTGAAGGAGATTTTCTCACCTTCTTTTAAAAGACGTTGAAAGGATCGGTTTTTTTGCACATAATCATTGACACGTTGATCATTCATCGGATTTTTTCCCGAATCCACCATTTTCTTAACACCGTAATAGCCGATATGATATGCTCCCAAAGCATTGTCGATAGTACCGAAAAACAGTTGATAACGGTCAAGTAAAATGCTAACTTTTTCTCCATGATAAGGGTTAAACGGATTGGCTGCACCGATTTCTGTTGCAATGAACGGCTTCATCTGAAATGGCCCCAAGGCATTTGACTCAGAAATGGCATGGACATAGAATGAGGATTCCGTTTGAATTAGACCTGCAATAATAGGATCTTCAACGGTAAATTTAAAAGGGGTATCCACTGAAAATTTGGTGTTGATAAAAAAATCAAAAGAATGATCCCGGTAAGCAACACCTACAGAGGATTTGTTTTGATACAATATTTCATTAGGAAACAAATAACGTGACCCGAAACAAATGGAATTGATGATGAAAACAATAATAATTAAAAGCCCTTTTTTGAGTACATGCTTTTCTATCAACCTAATACTCCTGATCATCAAGTAATTAGAAAACAAATATTTCCTTGGTTTCAGTGTATTATAGCATTATTTTTTCTTTATTTACGCCATAAATTCTTGAACTGTCAATGAAAAAGCGAAATAATTCTGTTTCCTGTTATACTATGATGATTAAATTATTTTTGGACAAGTTATCATTGAGGTGAAGGCTATTGATAAAAATCTTTCTCAAAGCAAAAAAGGTGTCAGAAGATTTTCTGGTTGCGGAGTTTGAACACGAGATCCCACCGGCTGAATCTAAACCCATCTTTATTAAAGCAGGACAATTTTTGATGTTAAAAAATCGTACTGAACCTATCCTCGCTAAACCCTTTTCGGTTCTTAGTACGAATGAGAATGGTTTTTCAGTGTTGATTAAAATTATTGGCCGTTTTACAGGCTATTTAAGTCAATCAAAACCCGGAGAACTATTCTTCTATAGAGGACCATACGGAACACCATTTGAACAAAAACTAGACCTGTCAAAAAAATTCATCACCATTGGCGGTGGATGCGGCGCAGCCCCTATACTGTTCTTCAACAAACAATACCCAAATCAGATTGAAAAATCCATCATCGGTTTTAAAACCGATGCCATTCAACAATTAATCCCCATCAAAGAAGCGGTATATGAATCGCTTACGGGACAAACCGTTATTGATGTACTCAACGATTACCTTTCAACCCGTTATAATGAACAACCACCAATAGTGCTTGCATGCGGCAGTTTAGGAATGTGTCAAGCTTTATACAGCCATTCAAAAGAAAAAAACTACCGTTTGTTTGTATCACTTGATGAAAGAATGGGTTGCGGTATGGGCATGTGCAAAGGTTGCCCGGTGAAAACCAAATCAGGGATCAAAATGGTTTGTAAAGACGGTCCAATATTCGATTCTGATGAAATTGTCTGGGAATGGTGATAAAAGTGGATAATGATAGACTGAATGTCGAAATATTAGGCATTAAGATCAAGAATCCGGTAGTTATTGCATCAGGACCAGCTGGAAATGGGGAAGAATTGTCCAGTGCCATCGACCTTTCAAAAATAGGTCTGTTCACTTCAAAAACTGTAACCTTAGAAAAAACAGACGGGAATCCTCCGCCGAGAATTGTTGATGTTTACGGAGGAATCATAAATTCTATCGGCCTACAAAATCCCGGTTTCAAAGATTTTATGAAAAATCAAATTCCTTTTTTAGAGCAGCTGCCCCTCCAAACCATCATCAGTTTAGCATCAAATTATCTGGAAGAATTTGAAGTGATGGTCAAAGCGCTTAATGATAGAAGCATAGAATGGATAGAATTGAATTTTTCATGCCCCAATGTTGATAAAGGCAAAGAACCCATTGGCACTAATCCCGACAAAATATACGAAACAGTAAAATGCCTGAAAACGCTGACAAAAAAACCCTTGCTAGTAAAATTTGCACCTTCAGAAACAATTTTAGAATTGGTGGATGCATCAATATCGGCAAGAGCAGACGGAGTTGTGCTTTCAAATTGTCCCAAAGGAATGAAAATAGACATTCATACTATGAAACCTATCTTAAAAAGAGAATACGGAGGATTTGCCGGTCCAGCTATTAAACCCATTGCCTTACATCAGGTGTTTCAAGTAAGAAAGGCTTTCAAAAATGCCTTAATCATAGGAACCGGCGGGGTAATCAATCATGAAGATGTTTTAGAATATTTAATGGCTGGTGCTAACCTTGTTGGGATTGGGTTCGGTGTGATGCTGGATCCATTTCTACCTATTCATATTGTTCATGGATTGTCAGGGTATATGAGTGCGAATGATTTAAATTATTCTTCAGTATTTTGTAAAGCTCAAAGTCATCGATAAAATTAAGTAACTCCCGTTTAAACATAAAGTCACTTATCTATGGTACAATTCTCAGGATAAAAAGAATGGAGTTGAAATGATGCCTCGACAAGTGGCTTTAAGGTATAGAAAACTACCATATTTTTTAAAAAACGAAAACCACCATTACTGTTTTTAGTAATGGTGGTTTTTTTTTTAGGGAGGGAAAAAAATGATAGCGGGAAAACATCTCATCGATCCAATGGATTTTTCTACTCTAGAAATTGACGAAGTACTATCTCTTTCACAGAAGATTTCTGAAAATCCTGGCGATTATTCAAAGAAATGTTCGGGAAAGATTTTAGGTAGTCTTTTTTTTGAACCCAGTACGAGGACCAGGTTGAGTTTTGAAGCAGCCATGTTAAGGCTGGGTGGTCAAGTAATTGGATTCTCTGAAGCAGGATCTAGTTCAGTATCAAAGGGCGAAACAGTAGCAGATACCATAAGAACCGTTGCCTGTTATGCGGATATCATTGTTATGCGCCATCCAAAAGAAGGGGCTCCTAAGGTTGCATCGATGTATTCTGAGGTACCGATTATCAACGCAGGAGATGGTGGACATCAGCACCCCACACAAACACTAACTGATTTGTTAACCATTACTTCTGTAAAAGGATCGTTGGGTTCATTGAAAATTGGGTACTGTGGTGACTTGAAATTCGGGAGAACAGTTCATTCATTGATAAAAGCCCTTTCCAGATATTCCAACAATGAAATGCATTTGATTTCTCCAAAAGAATTAAAGATTCCGGATTACATCAAAGAGGAAATACTTGACAAAAACGGCGTTCCTTATCAAGAACACGAAAAACTGGAGGAATGCATCAATGAACTGGACATCTTATACATGACCCGTGTACAAAAGGAACGATTCTTCAACGAAGAAGATTATATCCGATTGAAAGACACGTATATTCTCGATAACGAGAAAATGAAAAATGCTTCACCTGATTTAATGGTGTTGCATCCACTCCCCAGAGTCAACGAAATTTCTTATGAAATAGATTCTGATCCGAGAGCTTATTATTTTAAACAAGCAAAAATGGGAATGTACGTCCGAATGGGATTAATAGCACTTTTATTGGGGGTGTGTTGAAATGATGACAATAAACACCATTGAAAACGGGATTGTTATTGATCATATACGTGCTGGCTACGGTGTCGAAATATTTAATTACTTGGGATTGGATAAGGTGGATTACACAGTAGCCCTAATCATGAACGTCAATAGTAAAAAACAGGGCAAAAAGGATATTATAAAAATCGAAAATGAAATCAATTTTGATCTCAGTGAATTAGGTCTAATTGATCCTGATGTCACCATTAATATTATTCAAAATCATAAGATTTCCAAAAAACTCAAACTAAGCCTGCCAAAAGTAGTAGAAAATGTCATCAAATGTAAAAACCCCAGATGCATCACTTCTGTTGAAAGAAATTTGGCCCATGTTTTTTACCTGGTTGATGAGAAGAAAGGTATTTATCGTTGTAAATACTGCGATGAAAAATATGCGTTGGGAAACAAATCATGAACAGTGAACCGTTGCTGATAAAAAATGTTACCATCTGTGATAAAAACCGGCATGAACCCTCAGACGTCTGGATTAACCAGGGGATTATTGAATTAGTCGAAAAGCACATTGAGAAACCCGGAAAAGTGATTGATGGCGAATCTTTAACTTTGATGCCAGCTTTTGTGGATATGCACGCCCATTTTCGTGATCCCGGCTATACCTACAAAGAAGACATCACGACAGGATCTAAAGCGGCCATTAAAGGGGGATACACTACCGTCAACCTGATGGCCAACACCAATCCCATCTGCAACGATGACCAGCTGGTGGAACAAAACTTCAATAAAGCCAAAGCGCTCGGTTTGGTCGATGTCTTTCAAACCTGTTCCATCACAAAAGACTTCAACGGTGTCGATTGTGATCACATTGAACAAATCAACAGTCCGGCATGTAAAGTCATTTCCGATGACGGAAACGGTGTGGAGTCTGATACCGTTATGAAAAAAGCAATGGAATTGGCCCAAAAAAAGGGACTCATTGTTTCTTCCCATGCAGAATATAAATCAATCAGTCAGGTGGACACCAGAGCTTCTGAAAATCAGATGACTCAACGGGATCTCAGGTTGTGTGCACAGACAAACGCCCATCTTCATATGGCCCATGTCAGTACAAAAGAAGCCGTTCGAATGATAGCCGATGCGAAATCAAATGGAGTGAATGTGACTTGCGAATGTACCCCCCATCATTTAACCCTGACCAATCAGATATCATATACCGTTCACCCGCCATTGAGGGAACAGCTCGATATTGAAGCACTAATCAGCGCCATCAATGATCAGACGGTTGATTGTATAGCCACCGATCATGCGCCCCATAGTTTTCAAGACAAAGAAAAAGGATCTGTGGGAATGAGTTCCATTGAAATCGCCTTTTCAATTTGTTTTACACATCTTGTTAAGAAGCGAATTATCAGCCTCATGACCTTATCTCAACTAATGTCTTTTAATCCTGCCAGATTATTGGGTGTGCATAAAGGTTTAATTCAAAAAGGATATATTGCCGACTTGGTATTGATTGATCCAATGGCGGAATTTGAAGTGAACACCTCCGAATTTTTTTCAAAGGGGAAAAATACCCCGTATACTGGTAAAGTGTTATATGGAAAAGTAATGATGGTGATTAAAGACGGCGTGATCAAATACGAAAACGGACTTGTTATTGAAAGGAGTAATCATGGATAAACTATTTCATTCTGTGCAGGAAAAGGGGCCGGTGTGTGTCGGTCTAGACACATCGGTTGACTATATCCCCGAACAGATCAGAAATCAATATGATAGTCTTGAAGAACAGCTTTTTCAATTTAATCGCTCTATTGTAGATTCCACAAAAGATTTAGTCGGAGCATTTAAAGTTCAAATTGCCTATTATGAAGCTCAAGGTCTGTCAGGTCTGAGGGCCTACAAGAGGACTTTAGAATATATCAGGAAATTGAAAATCCCCATAATAGCAGACGTTAAGCGTGGAGACATTGCAAAAACCGCTGAAATGTACGCAAAAGCACATTTTTCAGGAGATTTTGAAGCAGATATTATAACCGTCAACATGTACATGGGCCTAGACACCTTGGAACCATACGAGAGTTATCTGAATGAAGGTAAAGGGATATTTGTCCTGTTGAAAACATCAAATCCGGGTTCGGGAGATATTCAAAATCTAAAAACCCAATCGAATGAAATGGTTTATGAAAAAATGATTGATCTATTAGAAAAAAAAGGAGCCAATTTTATCGGTTCTTCGGGTTTTTCTGCTATTGGTGCAGTAGTAGGCTGTACTCATGTAGAGGACGGCATAACCATTCGAAACAAGATGAAAAACACATTCTTTTTGATCCCTGGCTATGGTGCACAAGGAGGTACAGCGGCTGATGTTTCCCAATATCTGATCAATAAAAACGGGGGCATCATCAACTCATCCCGTGGCATACTCCTTGCCTACAAAAACAAAAAATGGGAAGGGCTAACCTTTGAAGAAGCCTCAAGAGAAGCTACTCTTGAAATGAAAGTCCAAATCATGAATGAACTTCAAAAATAAAAGGGAAAAGGTGATCCATGTGATTCTTGAATACTTGAAAGAGACTGGGGCATTACTGGAAGGACATTTTCTGCTAAGTTCAGGAAAACACAGTCAGAAATACATACAATGTGCAAAATTACTGCAGCATCCTGATATAGCAGAAAAATGTATAGCACAAGTCGCCGGAAAAATCAACTTAACATTTGATACCGTTATTGGACCAGCCATGGGCGGTATTATCCCTTCGTACATTTTGGGAAGGCAGCTAAACAAGAAAACCATTTTTTCTGAACGGGTCGATAATATCATGACTCTCAGACGAGGATTTGAAATCATCCCGAATGAGAAATTTTTAATCATGGAAGATGTAATCACAACCGGAAAGTCTTCTCTTGAGGTCAAAGAATTGGTTGAAAGATACGGTGGGATGGTCGTGGGTTATGCTTGTATTGCCAATAGAGGACTTGCAACATTTAACTTACCGGTATTTGAAGCCATCAAGTTGGAGTTTGAGACTTATGATGCTCATAATTGCCCGTTGTGCCAAGCGGGAGATAAACCTGTTAAACCTGGAAGTAGACAAATTTAAGAGAAAGGTTAAAGATCATCGTACATGATATAATTGATTATTCAACTTAAGGTTTGAAAAGGGGGAAATTAAAATGAAGAAAATAACCTTGATTATTCTGATATTGATCCCTTGTGTATTCATTGCAAACGAAATTGCACAAACAGTCGAGGACTTGATAAGAATTCCCATCGAAACATTGTCTGCAGATCAAGCAATCGGTTCTCCAATCGAGTTGGAAGATAAGATCATTATCCCATTATTTAAAGCAAATATCGGTTTTGGAGGTGGGCTTGGAGGACCTTCAACAGTTTATGGTGGTGGAGCTGGGGGAGGCGTCGAATTACTGCCTTATTCCTTGATTGTGATATCACAAGAAGGCTTTCATGTAATTCCTGTTACTAGTCAGGTCCCTTTCCTAAAACAATTGGTAGAGGTACTCCCCCAGATTTTATCAATGCTAACACAATATCTGGATTTGATGTGATTATTTTTGATGTGACCTGTTTGCTTTAATGGTAAAAATATATTTCACTGTTTTCCCTATATTTTTTCACCATAATGTTATAATCTGAGAGAATAGAGAAGTATTGATGATTGTTATTATTAATGATGAGGGGTGAAATCATGTCTGAGAAGTTTAATTTACAGGATCGTTTCTTAAACCATTTACGAATAAACAAGGTTGGTGTCAAGATTTTTCTTGTTAATGGTTTCCAGATCCACGGAAAACTGAAATCGTTTGATATGTATTCGATTTTAGTGGAAGAGGGGAAACATCAAAGTCTCATTTTTAAGCATGCGGTTAGCACCATCCAACCGGATGATTATATTGTATTGGAAAAAACAAATGATAATAACGCCTGATAAAATAAGGGAGATGAAAAGTCATTGATAAAATTAAAAAGAGACAAAGATATCAACGCTTTGGAGAAGGCTTCTAAAATTGTGGGAGAGACTTTGGAAATGTCCCGTGAGATTATCGAACCTGGGATATCAACTTGGGAGCTTGACAAAAAGATCGAGGAATTTATCAGAAGTAAAGGTGCAATTCCTTCATTTAAAGGCTACCAGGGCTTTCCAGGTTCAGCTTGTCTATCCGTCAATGAAGTCTTGATTCATGGCATTCCTTCAAAAGAAATCATTATTCAAGAAGGAGATATCGTTACCGTTGATGTAGGAGCTTATTTGGGTGGATTTCATGGCGATGCAGCCAGAACTTATCTCGTTGGTGAAGTCAGTGAAGAAAAGAAAAAGCTTGTTGAAATCACTTATCAAGCTCTAGAATTAGCCATAGAAACGTTAAAAAATGCTACAAGACTTGGTGAAATGGGATATGAGATCCAACAATATGTTGAGAGCCGTGGTTATTCTGTCATTAGAGATTTTGGAGGCCATGGTATCGGAAGGGAAATGCATGAAGATCCATTTATACCCAATTTTGGAGAAAAAAACAGCGGTCCCAAGATACGAATCGGAATGACACTTGCCATTGAACCCATGATCAGTATGGGAGAATATGCAACCATGATACTTGAGGATGGTTGGACCGTAGTCAACACAGATTATTCATTAAATGCTCATTTTGAAGACGATATTGCGATTACCAAAGATGGCGTTAAGATTCTAAGTCGAGTATAATTAACCCAAAAAGGCTGCCGAAAAGGCGGCCTTTTTTATTATTTTCTTGCTTTTTCACGTTCAAGAGAAACGGATAAAACGTATCAATAACCTGAATGTACTGTGATATAATCTGACAAATTCAATGCCTTTAAAAAGGGTGTTGATAATGCGAAAGGGGGACGAACATGCCAAAAAGATATATTCCTCATACTCAAGAGGAAATCAAAGAAATGCTTGCTACGATTGGTGTCAAAAGTACTGATGAATTGTTTAGTGAATTACCCGTTGAAAAAAGATGTACAAGATTAAACCTCAACAATGGCCTATCAGAAGTCGATGTCATGAGAAAAATGAAAGAATGGGCGGAAAGAAATGCTGATCTTGAAGACTATTCGGTTTTCTTAGGGGGTGGCATATATAAACATCTGATTCCGCAATCAATCCAGCCACTTGTTGAAAGAGGAGAATTTTTAACCGCCTATACACCTTATCAAGCTGAAGTAAGTCAGGGCTCTTTGCAGATGTTCTACGAGTTTCAAACCATGATCTGTGAAATCACAGGAATGGATGTCGCCAATGCATCAATGTATGATGGTGGTACAGCAGCCGCAGAAGCAATGTTGATGTCATGCAATATCAAAAATCGAAATCATTATTTGGTAGCACAGTCCATTCACCCGGAATATTTAAAGATCATAGAAACTTATGCAAAAGGCCCCTCGATTGAAATTGAGACGGTTCAATACGACGAAGAAACCGGAATGATCGATCTTAATGATCTGAAACAAAAAATTAAAGAAAACACAGCTGGTTTCCTAGTTGGGTATACCAACTTTTTCGGAATCATTGAAGATATCCAAAACATTCGAGAAGTCACAAAAGACATTTTACTGACTGTTTCTTGTAATCCCATGACTTTGGGAGTATTAAAAGCACCAGGTGAATACGAAGTGGACATCGTTACTGGCGAAGCCCAACCTTTTGGAGGTTCGCTTTATATGGGTGGAATGACCTTGGGCATATTTGCAACAAAAAAGGAATATATGCGAAAAATGCCTGGAAGAGTAATTGGCAAGACCACGGATATGGATGGCAATACCGGTTATGTTATGGTATTGCAAACAAGAGAACAGCATATCAGACGGGACAAAGCTACTTCCAATATTTGCTCAAATCATGCACATAACGCCCTTGTAGCAACCATTTATCTATCTTTACTTGGTAAGAAAGGACTAAAAGAAGTGGCTACTAGGAGTTTGAGAAAAGCTCATTTTCTTGCTGAAAGAATTGATAGGATGGATCGTTTTGATTTGGCTTTCACAGGTCCTTTTTTTAATGAATTTACGGTTAAATCCCAACAAGATCCCAAGTACATTAGGGATGAAATGATAAAAGAAAAAATCATGGGACCATTACCTGTCATAGAAATAACAGGTGATGAGGCACATGAAAATCTCTCTTTAATTGCCGTTACCGAGGCGAATAGAATGGAAGAAATTTCTTTCTTTGCTTCCAGAATGGAGGAACTGTTATGAGACGGGATGACAAATTAATTTTTGAAAAAGGCGCTGAAGGTAGAATAGGTTACACATTTCCCGATGAAACCATTCCAAATTACCCAATAGAAGAATTGATCCCCAAGAACCAAATCCGAGGTAATTCTCCACAACTCCCCAGCTGCAGTGAGGTGGAAGTTGTTCGCCACTTTACCAACCTGTCCAGATTAAATCATTCAATAGACAGCGGGTTCTATCCGTTAGGTTCGTGCACGATGAAATACAACCCGAAAATCAATGAATCCACCGCCATGATCAGCGGCTTAGTGAACCTTCATCCTTATCAACCAGAATCAACGATTCAAGGGGCATTAGAATTAATGTACTTTTTACAGCAATCCTTGGCTGAGATTAGCGGTATGGACGAAGTAACCCTTCAACCAGCTGCCGGTGCTCATGGAGAGTTGACCGGAATCCTTTTAATCAGGGCTTATCATGAAGACAGAGGCGACACAAAAAGAAAAACTGTCATCGTACCTGATTCAGCTCACGGAACAAACCCGGCTACTGCAGCAATGTGTGGCTATGATGTCAAACAGGTAGCCTCCAATGAAAAAGGCAGGGTGAACCTCAATGCTTTAAAAGAACTGCTCAACGAGGAAACAGCAGCCATCATGCTGACTAATCCCAATACACTTGGGCTTTTTGAAGATGACATTCTTGAAATTCAAAAAATGGCACATGACAATGGTACACTGCTCTATTATGATGGCGCCAATATGAATGCTATTATGGGAAAAATCAGACCCGGTGACATGGGATTTGACGTGCTTCATTACAATCTACATAAAACCTTCTCAACTCCCCATGGGATGGGAGGTCCGGGAAGTGGTGCAGTTGGCGTAAAAGCCAAACTACTCCCTTATCTTCCTGTACCACAAGTTAGAAAGGACGAAGAGCGCTATTATTTGGATTACGGTATTCCAAAAACCATCGGAAAAGTCAAAGGTTTTTACGGAAATTTCAATGTTTTAATCAGAGCAGCAACTTATATCTTAACAATGGGTGCGGATGGTATAAAAGCAGCCAGCGAGATGGCGGTTTTAAACGCCAATTATCTCAGAAAACAAATTGTGGAAAGATTGGCGGTTCCTTTCGGAAATCAATGCATGCATGAATTTGTAGCTGATGGCTCCGCATTAAAAAAATTTGGTTTAAAAACATTAGACTTTGCAAAAGCATTGCTTGATTATGGGATTCATCCACCAACCGTTTATTTTCCACTCATTGTTCATGAAGCCATGATGATCGAACCCACTGAAACCGAAAGCAAAGAAACATTGGATCAATTTGTTCAAGTGGTGGATAAAATTTTAGAAGAAGCGAATAGTGACCCTGAACGCTTAAAAAATGCACCTTATACTACACCTGTTAGACGATTGAATGAACTAAAAGCCAATAAAGATTTAGACGTTAGATTTAAAAAATAAAACAAAGACTTGATTTTTTTCTCTTTCTCATATATAATAGCATTGCTTTTTTCAGTGGGGCCGTAGCTCAGTTGGGAGAGCGCTACCATGGCATGGTAGAGGCCGTGGGTTCAAGTCCCATCGGCTCCACCACATTTAAGGACAGTTAATAACTGTCCTTTTTTATTTTGAAAAGACGATACTCGATGGTATGCTATAATATCTCGATAATTAGCGTAAGTGAGGATTATTGATCTTGATTGCAAATTTACTTTTAGCGTTTTTCATCATCTATTTTGCCTATTACATGATCAACTGTTATTGTTACTTTCACCCAAGAGGCAGAAAAATAAGCGACTATGAGCAGGAAAATCCCTTCTTATCTGTTTTAATCCCTGCAAGAAATGAGGAAAAAAATATTAGAAATGCTGTTGATTCCGTTTTAAAAAATAATTATCCTCATTTGGAACTGATCGTTTTGGATGATCATTCAACCGATCGAACCGGTGAGATATTGGCATCTTATTCCGACAGTAGATTGAGCGTTATTAAAGGAAAACCGCTTCCAAAAGGATGGATTGGTAAGAACTGGGCATGTCATCAGCTCTCTCAAAAGGCAAAAGGAGAAATTCTCGTCTTTTCCGATGCGGATACATTACACAGCAGCAATGGTTTAGCGCTGTTAGTTGAGAAAATGAAATCAACAAATGCAGATTTGCTATCCGGAATTCCCAGGCAAATCATTAAAACACTTGGCGAAGCACTTACAGTGCCATTTATAGGCCTTTTCTCATTTGGTGCTTTACCACATTTTTTCTTTCCGATCAAATCGATTAAATGGGCTGCTGCTTCCAATGGGCAATATCAGTGCTTTAAAAAAAAGACATATGACTCACTGTCAGGTTATCAAGCAATTCACAATATATTAGCAGATGACATTGCATTCCCAAGACTATTTAAACGCCAAAATAAAAGAGTTATCTATACCAACGTTTCAAATTTGATTTCATCCAGAATGTATCATGGATTTAAAGATGCTTTCAACGGATTTACCAAAAGTTTCTATCCAACGATCAACGAATCCCCCTTTTTGGCATTGTTAGTTGGGCTAATGATTGGGGTGTTCTTCTTGGCACCGTATGTTTTATTGTTCATTTTTCCTTCAATAACATCTTTACTCAGTCTGATTATTTCTTTACTCCTATGGACAATCTCATGTATCAATTTACATGTTAATCCAATTATTGCATTTCTACACCCTTTTATACCATTTGTGTTGTTCGCTATGCTGATTCGTTCAGTTCATTCCCATAAAAACAAAGGGTATCTTTGGAAAGGGAGAACATATCAATAGGATGGTGAGCGAATGATGAAACGTATTGCAATTACCGGGTTGGGAACCATCAATCCCATTTCCAACAACATATTGGATTTCACAAAGGCGCTTGACCAGGAAATAAGCGGGATAGATCTGATTCAGTCTTTTGATACCAGTGAAATTCCGGTAAAAATCGCTGGAGAAATTAAAGATTTTGATCCAAAGCAATACATGGATAGGCGAAAGGCAAAGAAATTTGACCGATTTCTTCAGCTTGGGCTTGCAGCAACCAAACAAGCCTTTGAAGATTCAAAATTGAACGATTTTGAAGATTGGAAGAAATCAGGCGCAGTGACCGTATCATCAGGTATCGGCGGTGTTCATACCCAAATGAGTGAATTTTATGAATTGTACCAAAATGGTCCAAGATATGTTAGTCCGTTTCTGATTCCTATGATCATCACCAATATGATGGCCGGTGTTATCGCAATGGAATATGGACTAAACGGCCCTAATTTTGCACCAGTCAGTGCTTGCGCTTCATCACTTCACTCATTAATCACCGGCGCAATGCTGATAGAGACTGAAAAATGTGAGGTTGCCATTACCGGTGGGGTGGATGCAGCCGTTACACTACCCGGAATTATCGGTTTCGCAAATATGATGGCTTTATCAAGAAAAAATGATTCCCCACAAAAAGCTAGCAGACCTTTTGATAAAAAGAGAGACGGGTTTGTCATGAGCGAGGGCAGCGGTATTATCATTTTAGAAGATGAAGAACACGCCAAAAAAAGAAACGCTCACATATACGGTTATCTGACGGGTTATGGCATGTCTGCTGATGCACATGATTATAGTGCTTCTGATCCTGAAGGTCTAGGCCCGGCACTTGCCATACGACGAGCATTGGATTGTGCGAATTTAGCACCTGATTCTATTGAATTAATTAACACGCACGGAACCGGGACCCCGGTTGGGGATAATTCTGAAGGAAAGGCCATTATGAATGTCTTTTCTAAACATAGACCTCTCATCCAATCCACCAAAACACTTATCGGACATACCATTGCTGGATCAGGTGCTATTGAAACCATAGCAGCGATTTTGCAAGCGAAAGAAGGATTTATTCATGGAATGCCAAATCTCAGTGAGCCTGATGATGATTTAAAAGACTTAAATTTTGTCTATCAGAAACAATTGCAATCAATCAACATCTTTATGAAAAATTCCTTTGGTTTTGGTGGACAAAATGCTTCGATTATTGTGGAGGTAAAGCAATGACAATAATGACTATAGAAGACATTAAAAAAATATTGCCTCATCGTTATCCTTTTCTTTTTGTAGATAGCGTGCAACAACTAAATGATGAAAGGATCATTGCCCAAAAAAATTGCACGATTAATGAACCCTTTTTTCAAGGTCATTTCCCAGAGTACCCAATAATGCCCGGAGTACTCCAAATTGAAGGACTTGCTCAGGTTGCCGGAATATTTATTAAAAATAAATACAAAGAAGAATTCTCCGAATCGTACATTCCTTTGTTTTTAGGAATTGATAAAGCACGATTTAAGCGAGAAATCAGGCCGGGTGATGTATTACAATATGAAATCAAATTAGACGAGAGAAGGGAATCAATATTTTTTGTTTCGGGTAAAATTACTTGTGATGAAAAGTTATGTGCAAAAGCCAGACTAATGTTAGGATTTAAGGAAGAATAAATATCATTCGAAAGGAGTTATCTATGACAAAGGAAGAAATATTCGACAAAGTAAAAGAAACCTTGATTGAAAACTTAGATTTAGAAAATCCTCAAATTTCATTGGAATCAAATTTACAAGAGGATTTGGACGCCACTTCGTTGGAATTGGTAGACTTAGCCATGGATTTGGAAAAAGCTCTGAATACAAGAATTGAACTGGAAGAGCTCACCGATATTGCGACTGTAGGAGATGTGGTTGAGCTCATTTTGAACAAACACAACTCATAAAGACCCTTAACGGGGTCTTTTTTTATGACGTAAAATCTTTATTCAACAAAATAATGAAGATAATTGCATTTATCATCTTTTCTTTGTTTTTTTTTGAAAAAAATATCTATCAATATTCTTACAATATTCTTATTCGATTATGTTTAGTATTTCTATGAAAAAGCACATAATATTCTTTTGAAAAGAATGGTATTTATTGTAAAATATCGTGGTGATCATTTATCTCAAAGAGGAGGAATCCGAAATAAGAAAGGTCAAACAACCCAAGAAAAGGATCCAAGCCAGAAATTATGAAGGCATCTTATTTCTTGCAATATTTTTATTCATTTTGATCCCCATGCTATCCGTTATGGGAACAGCCAATTTTTTTCAAACAATGATGCTAACCGCTCACGATTTACTTATCAACACCGTTTTCTTTTTAATGGCCGTTGCCGTTTTGACTGGTGCAGTTTCCGGCATGTTTTCTGAATTTGGTGTGATCCACATACTCGATAAACTGTTAAAATTTCTCATGAAACCCTTATTCAACCTTCCAGGGATCGCTGTGGTAGGAGTTATCACAACCTATTTTTCTGATAATCCCGCCATTATCAGTTTGACAAAAGACAGGAATTTTCTCAGGTTCTTTCGTAAATGGCAATTACCACTTTTATGCAACCTGGGTACATCCTTTGGGATGGGACTACTAATCAGTACGTTTATGATCGCACAAAGCACCAAAGTGGGACATTCAGTTTTTATTCCGGTATTTATAGGCAATCTCGGAGCTTTAATCGGAAGCATTATTAGCGTCCGAATGATGGCTTACTTTTCAAAAAAAGAAATAGGGGATGATCAAGATGATTTTGAAGATTCCTCTAATATTTCTGACAAAAGAACAGTAAGAGAGGGCAGTGTTTTCCACCGACTGCTTGCAGCGATCTTAGAAGGTGGGAGGGTAGGAGTTGAAATCGGATTGGGAATCATCCCCGGTGTACTCATCGTCAGTACTTTTGTGATGATGCTGACCTACGGACCGAAAGATGCCGTATTGGGGTATCAAGGAATAGCATACGAAGGCGTTCCGGTATTACCATGGTTGGGAGAAAAGATCTTCCCAGTCATTAAATTCCTTTTCGGCTTTCATTCCTCCGAATTATTGGCATTTCCTTTAACTTCATTAGGTTCAAGCGGCGCCGCTCTTGCCCTTGTTCCCAATTTTATCGAAAACGGTATTTTGGGAAACAACGAAATAGCCGTTTTTACTTCTATGGGAATGTGTTGGAGCGGTTATCTTTCAACACATATTGCCATGATGGATGAATTAGGATATAGAAATCTGACCAATAAAGCCATTTTAAGCCACACAATTGGTGGATTATTTGCGGGTATAACCGCTCATTTTCTCATGATGATTTTCTAATCATCAATTCAAACGATTAAAGGAGGTTGTTCAAGATGAAAGGATACGTTCAGATTTACACCGGAAACGGTAAGGGAAAGACGACAGCCGCTCTTGGACTAAGTGTAAGGGCCATTTGTGCTGGAAAAAAGGTTTTTTTCGGGCAATTTGTCAAAGGGATGAAATATAGTGAACTAAAAGCCCCTGAAATGCTACCCGGATTGGAAATCAGACAATATGGAAGGGATTGTTTTATTCAAAGAGACCCTGAAGAAGAAGATATCAGATTGGCAAAAGAAGGACTTAGTGATCTTCGTGAAAAAATCAAGTCCGGTAACTACGATATTGTCGTAATGGATGAATTAAACATTGCCCTTTTCTATAAACTTTTTGATATCAAAGAGGTTTTGAATATCATCCGAGAAAAACACGAAAAGACAGAAATTGTCATCACGGGTCGATATGCTCCGGATGAGTTGATCGAAATTGCGGATCTGGTAACCGAAATGAAAGAGATCAAGCATTATTATCAGCAAGGGGTACAAGCCAGAGAAGGCATTGAAAAATGAATATGCTATAATCTGCATAACAATAAACGGGAGGATGAAGATGAGTGTAACGAAAATCGATCACATTGGTATTGCGGTGGAATCGATAGAAGAATCGTTGAAATTGTACAAGGACGCATTGAACATGGACTTCAAAGGCATTGAAGAATTACCTGAAAGGGCATTAAAAACAGCCTTTATTCAAGCTGAAGATTCTATGATTGAATTGCTCGAACCAACTTCAGAACAAAGTACTGTTGCAAAATTTATTGAAAAAAAAGGGCCTGGGATCCACCATATCGCCCTTCATGTCAAGAACATTTCACAAACCATGGAATCGTTAAAGGAAAAGGGCTATCGATTGCTCTCAGACACACCCGAAAAGGGTGCTCACGGATCAAAAGTAGTCTTTTTGCACCCGAAAAGTACCAATGGTGTTCTTTTAGAATTAGTAGAATCAGACCATTGATGGAAGGATGAGAATAATGTCAACGATGAATGAATTGATAGACGCCTTCAATAAGAAAAATGCGGAAATAGAACAAGGTGGCGGGGCAAAACGAATTGAGAAACAACATCAAAGCGGTAAATTAACAGCAAGGGAAAGAATTAATATTTTGCTCGATGAACATTCTTTCTTAGAAATAGACAAATTTGTCAAACACAGATGTGATAATTTTGGTATGGAAAAAATGGAGATTCCGGCTGACGCTGTTATAACTGGCATAGGAACCATCAAGGGTAAAAAAGTTGCGGTTTTCTCTCAAGATTTCACGGTAATGGGTGGTTCTTTAGGAGAAATGCATGCCAAGAAAATCATGAAAATGCAAGATCTTGCATTAAAAATGGGAATTCCAATCATTGGCATTAACGATTCAGGCGGGGCCAGAATACAAGAAGCTGTTGATGCCCTCTTTGGATATGGCGGAATTTTCTTCAGAAACACCAGAGCCTCAGGTGTCATTCCACAAATTTCCATTATTATGGGACCATGTGCGGGAGGGGCTGTCTATTCACCCGCTATCACTGATTTTGTCATCATGGTGGATCAGAATGCCAAGATGTTCATCACCGGACCGCAAGTGATAAAAGCTGTAACCGGTGAAGAAGTCTCTCAGGAAGATTTGGGGGGAGCTACTGTTCATAATACTAAAAGCGGTAATGCTCATTTTTTAGCAGAGTCCGATGAACAAGCTTTACAACTTTGCCGTGAATTAATTGATTATTTACCTTCCAACAATTTGGAACAACCGGATAACAAAAACACAGATTCCCCATATACATTTTCTAATTCGCAAGACATTGCCCAAATTATCCCTGGGGACATGAAAAAAGGTTATGATGTCAGAGATGTTGTAAAAAGTCTAGTTGACGAAGAACACTTTTTCGAAATCCACGCTTTATATGCACCGAACATTGTAACCGGATTCGCCAGAATTGGGGGCTATACGGTTGGCGTTGTAGCCAATCAACCAAAAGTATGGGCAGGAAGCCTGGATATCAACGCATCGGATAAAGGCGCTCGCTTCATCCGTTTCCTTGATGCCTTTAACATTCCAATAGTAACCTTTGTGGACACACCGGGGTTTCTTCCAGGAACCAATCAGGAATTTAATGGTATTATCCGACATGGTGCAAAATTACTCTATGCTTACAGTGAATCAACCGTTCCTAAAATCACCCTCATTCTCAGAAAGGCCTACGGAGGAGCGTATATTGCCATGGGTAGTCAACATCTGGGAGCGGATTTGGTATTTGCCTTGCCAAGTGCGCAAATTGCCGTCATGGGCCCTGAAGGAGCTGCAAATGTAATATTCAGAAAAGAAATTGAAAGCTCTCAGAATCCGGAAGCAACAAGAACGGAAAAGATCGAGGAATACAAGGATCGGTTTGCTAACCCCTATCAGGCAGCTTCAAGAGGATATGTAGATGCGGTCATTTCTCCTGAGGAAGCAAGAGATCAATTATACCGGGCGATAAAAATGACTGAAACTAAAGCAGAGGCTGTTCCAGAAAAAAAACATGGAAATATACCTCTTTAAATCAATGAGCATAAAAGGATTGATTCGATGAATGTTGGCACTATCTCTTTAGTGGGTATCAGTGTTGTTTTTTTTACATTTGTAGTTTTATTTTTCCTATTCAAATTATTGGCTATGGTTTTTGGAGATAAAAAAAAGAAACAGATCGTATCTGCAGATTCACCCAATCATCAGACAAAATTGACTATACCCATATCAAAAAATGTGTCTGAAGAATCTGATACAGAGTTATTGGCTGTAATCGCTGCAGCTGTTGCAGCTTATACCTCAGAAGAAGTGAAAATAATCGGTGTTAGGGAAAGGCCATTCCTTCAAAATTCGGGATGGAAAAATCAAAGAGTAAAAATATGGAGACCGCTAAGAAAAGGAGTTAAAAGAGTATGGTAAAAAAATACAATATAAATGTAAATGGCAAAGCATATGAAGTGGAGGTTGAAGAGGTGGGTTCTCAACATCAGATTCAACAGGTACAAACCGTTCAGAACCATCCTCAAATACTTCAAACCACCCAACCACTTCAACAGAATCCGGTTAGCAAGCCGATTCAAAGTGAACCAAAAAAGGAAACGGCAACTGATCAAAGTAACCATTCATCCATTGACGCTCCCATGTCCGGTTTGGTCATAGACGTTAAAGTTAAAAAAGGAGACTCTGTAAAGCCTGGCGATAAATTATTGGTATTGGAAGCCATGAAGATGGAAAACGATATTGTCAGTGACGTTTCCGGAGTCATTGATGAAGTCCACTGTAAAAAGGGAGACAACGTTGAGACCGGTGAAACTTTAATCACCATATCATAAAAATCAAAAAAGGGGATGGTTTTATGTGGGAAGCACTTAGCAAATATGATTCTCAAATGTACGAAATCTTTCAAAAAGAATTAAATAGACAAGAAACCGGTTTGGAACTAATCGCTTCCGAAAATTTTGCTTCAGTTCCCGTAATGGAGGCGATGGGAAGTGTATTGACCAATAAGTATGCAGAAGGATATCCCAAAAAAAGATATTACGGCGGATGCGTTTTTGTCGATCAGGCAGAACAGTTGGCCAGAGACAGGGCGAAAGAGCTATTTAATTGTAAATTCGCAAACGTCCAACCTCATTCAGGCTCTCAGGCCAACATGGGCGTTTACTTTGCAATCGCTGAACCCGGAGATACCATTATGGGAATGTCCTTAAGTCACGGTGGGCACTTGACACATGGCGCAACAGTCAATTTTTCCGGTAAAATATATCGTTCTGTTCAATACGGCGTCAAATTGGATACCGAGCAAATTGACTACGATGAAGTGGAAAGGCTTGCATTGGAACACAAACCTAAGATCATTGTTGCAGGTGGCAGCGCATATTCCAGAATTATTGACTTTAAGCGCTTCAGGGAAATAGCCGATCAGGTCAATGCTTATCTCGTCGTAGATATGGCACATTTTGCCGGATTAGTTGCTGCCGGATTATACCCAAATCCGCTAGATTATGCTCACGTCGTCACAAGTACCACGCATAAAACACTTAGAGGCCCAAGAGGCGGATTGATATTAACCAACGACAAAGAGCTCTATAAAGCTATCAATAAAACCATCTTCCCGGGTATTCAGGGTGGACCTTTGATGCATGTTATTGCCGCCAAAGCGGTGAGTTTCTTGGAAGCCCTCCAACCCTCATTTAAAGACTACCAAAAACGAGTAAAAGAAAATGCCTCAAAACTATCATCCGAGCTCGAAAAGAGAGGATTGAGAATTGTGTCCGGCGGGACGGATACCCATGTCTTTTTAGTGGATTTGACACCAATGAATGTGACGGGTAAAGCCGTTGAAAACGGACTTGAAGAAGTCAATATTACCGTCAATAAAAACACGATTCCGGATGAAAAACTCTCCCCATTTGTTACCAGTGGGATTCGCATCGGGACCCCTGCCATCACCACTCGTGGCATGGGCCTTGAAGAAATGCCCATGATTGCCGATATCATTGTAACAGCCATTAAATCAATGAACGAGGAAGGAGAAATCGAAACACAGGTTAGAGATGAACTTGTGAAAAAAGTTCAAGCCATGTGTGCGCAATTTCCGCTTTACAAAAATAAAATATAAGGAGCATAAATGATGATCATTACAACAACCCCATCAGTAGAAGGCAAAAGAATAGTGGAATACAAAGGAATCATCTGCGGTGAAGTCATCACCGGTGTTAATTTTGTAAAGGATTTTATGGCCGGAATAAGAGATTTCGTAGGCGGAAGATCCGCCAGCTATGAAAACGAATTAATCACAGCCAGAGAAAATGCATTGAGGGAAATGCATTCGAGAGCACTTGAATTAGGAGCAAATGCGGTTGTTGGCGTTGACATTGATTATGAGGTCTTAGGCTCAAGCGGAAGCATGCTGATGGTAAGCTGTTCCGGAACCGCAGTTATTTTAGAATAACGGGATGTGTAGGGTATGACCAGAAAACAAACGGCCGGATCTCTGACACTCGGATTATTGCTGATAGGATTGGCTGTGATCATTCTTGTAAAAGAAGTGGCTTTTTTCCCATGGATTTTAGCTGTAATCGGGATTGCCATTCTGCCAGGAAGCATCCTTAAAGAAGGCTGGCAACATGCGCTTACAGCATCTTCATGGTTAATCGGTTTGGCACTGTGTTTTCATTTTCACGTTTTTTGGCCTGGAATCCTGATCTTAATCGGTATTACAATGATATTGGAGGGGCTTTTTCCGAACAAACATCGAAAGCATAATATCTTCGACGATAAGGAATAAAATATATAGGGGACCTAGGTCCCCTATATTCGTTTTAGAGTCTGTTTTTCTTTTCAAAAGCCTTTATTTTTTCGAGAATTTGCTGCTGTATATCCGGCACCTGATAAACATTCGTAACTTTATTACTCTTGATATAATAAATATACCCTTGACAGGGACTGGGATCCACAAGTGTTTGAAGACAATACAAGTAAAATCTTATCTGAAAGAGATAGTCTTTATCATCCTTTTGTGAACCGATTGAATATTTGAAATCAACGATCTTCCACTCATTGTTGATAAAAAAGAGTTTATCCACCGTACCGGTTAAAACGTACTGACCGAATTTTTTCCTTAGTGGAAGTTCGCTATAAATGCGTTCGGATTGCTCGATTTCATCAATCAATGGGGATTTGAGTGATTGCATGCGTTGAATGATGCGCTTGATTTCAGGTATATGCTCTTTTAATGTGGGTTCATCAGACAATTTTGCTTTAATTCTTTCAAGATTAATACTTCTTAAGGGAACATCTCCTAAATCTTCCAAAACCCTATGAACCATCGAGCCAAGTGTCATTCTATTCTCATTTTTTTTCTCGTTCATATCCTCATCTATTCCAATCTGTTCATATGTTTGTTTGGATTCACGGCTCGCCTGTGTGAGTAAAGTTGGACTGACATACTTTTTCCATTCTAGTTCAATTAAAGGATAAACTGTAGAGGGAATATTAAACTCAAAATGGATGTTTGATTCAACTAACTCATTGTTTGACAAACTTAATTCAGATTGATTTTTATCTGCATAAAGCATGCTGTGTTTGACCGTTTCCAAGTAACATATAACTTCTGACTCAGAATCGCAAGTCCAAGCTTCTTCTTTTCCGTTTTCCTTCAAAATGTCGAAATTGATCAAGGCGTTTCTAAAAGGCGCATTTTTCTTATTATTTTTGGGGGGAGAGTAGCTTAAAACCAGCTCATTTTGTGCCCGGGTGAAAGCTACATATAAGACTCGTTTTTCCTCTTCATACTCTTTGGCTTTTTCCTTTAAAAGCATTCGTGTATAGTCAGAACCTGATTGCTCATCATCAACAGGATCCTTTAGCGAGATTTGACCGGTTTCATAATCCACCAGGAGTTTTGGTTTGGATTGACCCGAATGATTTAAATAGCCCAGTTCGGGAACAATGACAATGGGAAACTCAAGTCCTTTGGATTTGTGTATGGTCATTATTTTGACCACATTATTTTTTTCGCTGTCAATGGACGCTTCCCCCTCATTACTTTGTGCCATTCCTTCTAAACGATTTAAAAATCGTCTGATGGATATCTCACCTTCAAATAACTGTGTCAACTCTAAAAATTTCTTTAAATTCAACAACCTTCGTGTAGGATTTGTCAGTTGAGAAATCACAAATTCATAGTCAAACAAATCAACAATCTCTCTGACTAATTTGGATGGACTAATCAAATTTGATCGTTTTTTTAATTCAAGGAATTGCTGATAAAAATTTGTGGATACGGCTTGACGATCTGAATACAGTTCCCATGCCTTTAACAAAGACCCTTTATCCAGTAGTCTCAAATCAACCAAATCAGAATCCGAATATGGACTAAGATAGCTTCTCAGCAACAGAAGGAGATTTTCTTCATTGGTGGGATCATAAATCGCCTTAACCATAGAAACAAGGGTCATAATTTCTGGTTTACTGAAAAATCCTCGACTTCCGTTGACATAATAGGGAATTTTGCTCCTTTTTAAAGCATTTTCAAGGGTTTCAACTTTTGTCATTCGCCTCATGAGTATCGCAAAGTCACGATACGGAGTATCTTTAGACGCCCGCAATTGTATGTATCGGCATATGTTCTCGCATTCCTCCTCAAAGGACTGTGCAATTGGAAGTAATTTCACAGGCTGTTTGGAAAACCTAGAAGCTTCTGCGGATAAACCCTCATAAGCCACTGTGTAAGAGATCCCTTGTTTATTAACAAATATTCGGGGAAAAGCGAAATTGAAGAAGTCTATCAATTCACTGTTTGAACGGTAATTCCTAAACAGGGCAAAAATCTCTTGATTTTTAAATTCCTTTTCAGTTTGATTAAACACACTGACATCTGCACCATTAAAGTAATAAATAGACTGTTTAGGATCCCCAACAAAAACTACTTTATTGTCATCATGGGCTAACAGACCGACAATTTCTTTTTGTTGTTGATTGGTATCTTGAAATTCATCTACAATGATGCACCTAAAACGACTCTGAAGCTTTTCTCGAACACCATTTTCCTGTTTTAGCAAATTGATCGTTTCAAATAAAAGACCGTCATAATCCAATTTATTTTCTTTTTTTGTGTGCTGACGATAGTCACTAACCATTTCGTTAAATACTTTCTGAAAGTCAGGCAATAAACTTTGAATCATTTGGCCTATTTCGATATCATCGGTTCTGGTCTGAAAAGATGATACTTGTAATCTGGATAACTCATACTGTTTTTTTTCTAAGGCTTCTTCAAAGAGTGTTAAAAGATTGTCATATCGATATAGATAAGCTAAATCTTTGATGCTGTTGAATCTTTTAGAACCATCCGATTGATTGAAGTAATTGCGAACCGTGTACTTTATCAGGCTCTTTTTTTCAACCTCATCAATTATTTCAAACAATGGATCGACTCCTGACTGCAGCGGAAATTCCCGCAATATTCTGGAACAAAAAGAATGGAGTGTGGAAATCCAAGCGTAATTCATTCTCTTTTGTAATGTCAACAAATGCGATTTTTGATGTTCACCGGCTTCTTGTGTAATAGTCCTTATGGTCTGCTTAATTCTTTCCTTCATCTCATTTGCTGCCTTTTCAGTGAATGTAATCGCAAGAATATTTCTCACATCGTATTCCCTATTTATCAACAAATCGATATACAACTCAGTAATGGTTCTAGTTTTTCCCGTTCCAGCACCCGCTTTGACAAAAATGTCCCCATGGCTATTGATAATCTTTATTTGCTCATTATTCAATTGATTCTTCATGGATTATCTTCCTTCTTTCTGATATCACAAACTCCCGTTTCCTTTTGGGGACATTGATAACAGTTGACTGCTTCCTGATTTAAAAATTGCCCTTTAAAAACTTGAGAAAGGTGGGTATCGATCTCATCAATCAAGTCTTGAAAGGTCAATTCTTTATCCTTGCGTGCCCCTACAATGAGATATAAATCATCTTCAGGATTATATTTCAGAAAAAGACCCGGCATTTTTTCTTTTTTTGAAATAACAGGCAAAAAAGCCATTCCTAAAGGCAAATTAAACCGTTTACTGGCAGCATATGCGTACATCATCAGTTGATGTGAAGCCTCTCTTTTAGCACTACTGTCAGAGCGTTTGTAATCATAGATAAACAAATCACCGGCTTCATTCATATCGATGCGATCAATCTTTCCCACAAAGTAAATCTGACGATCTTCAATAAACCGTATAGCATCCTTGCGGGTGATTTCGATCTCGAATTGCTTAGGTATAAAAACGGATGAACCATACGATTCAGGATCTGGATTTGAGAAACAAAATTTGGAATTTCTGTATTTTTCCAAAAAGTCCTTAATTAACTTACTAAAATAGGAAACCTCTGCTTCATAAAGAATCTGTTCAGGATGAAACATTTTCGCCTTGATTTCGTTTTGAATAATCCTGAGAACAGTGTCTTTGAAAAAAGCGTGAAACTTGATTTCAGAAAGGTTTTCCAATAATTGATCCCTTTTGCTTAAGCCTTGGAAAACACCATGCAAAATAGAATGGAGAATCTGGCCTTCTACAAAATAGTCAAATCCTTCTTTGACATCCGAAATGGTTTTAACGTGCAGGATGTATCTGAAAAAAAAATCGTTGAAACATTTTTTCAAAACCCCGTATTTCGAAGGACTCAAAGTATCACCAAACATTTGGGAAACCGCCTCTTTATTCTCCACCCTGAATGCCGTCTCGTTGTTTTTATGTAGTAAAACCACCTTTTTTTTGATCCGGTTCCAATCGTACCCAAACTGAGAACACAGTTGGATAAATCCTTTATCCTCAACTGTAATTTTGTCGAGTTTTGAGATTAAATAATCCTTGATGGCATAATCATTGAGGTTATCAACCTGAGACATATCCTTCACAACAACACCATTGAATGTCTTATCGGTATATTGAAAATAAGAACACAGGCGTTGAATATAAAAGGACGGGTGATAAGGAGTTCCGTTAATGTCCGCTGCAGGATGAACAAAAAATGCCTTTTGCGTTGTTTTTCTCAAAGAAAGCAGAAAATCCCTTTCTTCCCTTAAAAGATAAGTATCGATAAAAGGCATGCCATTTACAAACAGTAAATCGTAAACCTTATTGAAAACTACTTTGGGATAATGGCCTTCCAAAAAATCGATATAGATTCTCACAGCAGTTTGTCTATATCTGGAGGATTCCAAGTCCATAATGAGACATTTATTCTCAATAAATTCAGAACTATGAAAACGACTATTTTCAAGGTAAATATTCAAGTATTTCCAAAAATCGATCGGTCTGATCATCGGATCATTGGAATGATGCACAACAACAAAAAAATGCTTCAAAGCCGGTAATAATTGTTCAAAGAAGATCAATACAGCCTGCTGTTCAAAATGATCTGTGGTAATGATCCCCCTCTGATGCAATTTTTGATACAAATATTGAAAATAATCATAGTATTCACGGAAACTACGTTTTCTCATTGATTCAAACAACAATCCCAATGTGGTAAAAACATCACCCAGCAAACTTTTCACTTTTGTGATATTTTCAAGTGTTTGTTCATCCTGAACCATTACGTCAATCTCTTCTTCGATTGTTGACTTATGGGCTTCGAGCCTTTCTTTGATAAATCTTTCATAGCGATTAAGCCTTTCATACCAGTTTTCTTTTCTCTTTTTTAATGACATAAAGCGATCAGAATAGCCTTGTTGATAATACTTCCCATAAGAAAGACCTGCTTTGTCGAAAAGATCCAAAAGGGTTGCAAATGACAAATTATCCAAATCTACAAAACCCGATTCTAAATAATTTAATATCATCTCAGAATCAAAACCTGATTGAAAAACCCTAAACGGAAGAATCAAACGATTGATCGTAATGCTTTCCAAAATCGAACAATCCCTTTCAAAACGATATGGAATGCCCATATTGTCGAAGATCCGAGAACAGGCTAAACCGCTTTTATCGATATTTCTTGCGATAATGCCAATCTCATCCAACGGGATCTTCTCTTTTAACACCAAATCTTTTACAAGTGTCCCAACATAACGATATTGTTCCGGGGGATTAGCTGTTTTGATAAATCGCATCGGTCGTTCGTCGGAAAGACTCATGGGCTTACAAAAGGGCAAAGCTTTTTTCCCCTCGGAAAAAACATCACACATCTGATCAACAATAGAAGGGTCATGATTATCAACCCGAATCTGTTGAATTTGGCAGTTCTCACGGTTCAATCCTTGCTGCATAGAATTTTCAAATGCCGCAAATGACACTTCATCCACTATATGGTCTAAAGTCGTGGGAATTGTGATATAAACCTCCTGGAACAACGGAATAAAAACCAATAAAAAGTCCCTGATGGGTTTAGGAAAATCATTAAAACCATCGATAAAGAGAAACTGCTTATTGTTATCCATTTGATAGTCACCCTTATCAATGATTCCGGCTATAAGACGATACGCATCATCAGTAGCAAACATGTTGTTCTGCTCAAGAAAACGCCTGAACTTGGCATATAAACCGGCAAATAATTGAATCAGTTGGTCCTCTGTACCATCTGTATCGGCAAAAACTTGATCCGGATCCTGTTCATTAACCACACTAAAATAATTTAAAAACATTTCCACAATGCCGACCCCTGAATTAAGCAAATCCTTTAATTCACTATTGTCAGCCAACACATCCAAAACAAGTGCGGATAGCATTTCACGATCCACATGTACTTTCTCAGGTAAATGTCTCTTCAGCTCTTCAACTACATATTGATTGATGACTTTGAAATTACTATTAATGATCGCATCAGCATTGTTTAAATAGCGTTCACGAAATCTTTGCAAAAATCCCCCGGAAGAACCAAGAAAAAGATAGCTGAAAGCCCCGAAACGCATTTGTTTGTCATACATAAAATCAATAACTGATGATGTTTTATCAGCCCTTTGCGGACCTTTAATGAAATACACCGCTGTCATCTGATCACCGTTTTCCTGATTGTTTAGATAATTGTTCAACATCAGTTGCTTGTTTGCTGAATAAATTAAAATTATATTAAGAAGCGCATATCAAACCACTCGATTATAACACGAAAATCCCCCTTTAAAGAACCCCTAGATGATTGTCTTCAAAAAAGTTTGCTTAAGCTATGGAAATCTGTAAACTCAATAATATGATTTTTTAAGTTTTATTTCTCATGGTATAATTAACAGTGCAAAAAACAAAAAAAGGAGGATTCATTATGAAAAAACTGTTTGTATTCACTTTGGTTGTATTGATGAGCATTTCGTTATTTGCTGTTACATCACATTTGACGATTTTACATGTGAATGACACACATGGACATGCCTGGCAGAATGGAGAGATCGGAGGTTTTGCGGGAGTATCAACTGTTGTTGATGCTGTCAAAGCGGAAGTGGAAGCCTGTGGGGGTTATGTTCTCGTTCTACATGCAGGAGACTATAACACTGGAGTTCCGGAGTCCGATCAACTGGATGCCGTTCCGGATATCATTGGAATGAACATGGTTGGATTTGACGCAGTTACTTTGGGTAACCACGAATTTGATAAAAACAGAGAAGTTCTGTTAAAACAAATGGATCTCCTTGAAATGCCGGTTCTCAGCGCCAACATAGTTGATGAAAATAACGAGCACCCAGTCACGCCTTATGTGATTTATGATTTCGAAGATCTTTCAGTGGCTGTATTGGGACTTACCACTGAAGAAACAGCTATTTTGGAACCTATATATCTAGACAACTGGAAATTCGCAAATGCCATTGACGTCACCGCTAAATTGATGCCCGAACTTCAGAGCAATGCGGATATCATTGTTGCTTTAGCACATTTAGGTTATCAGCCAGGACTGGATGATCCAAAAACCACGTCCAATGAATTAGCTGCAGCGTTCTCAGAAATTGATGTCATTGTGGACGGTCATACGCATACCTTCTTTAAAAAACCGCCTGTTATTAACGACAGTATCATTGTTTCAGCAGTTGATTGGAACAAATACGTTGGAAGATTGGACTTAACCATCGTTGACGGAGACGTAGTGGATTTTGAATGGGAACTCATTCCTTTGGAAGGGGTAGAACAAGAGCCAAAGGTTCTTGCTGCAATGAACTACTTCTTAGCACTCGGCGATACTAAACTCAACGAAATGATCGGAAAAACAGAAATTCTTTTAAACGGTGAAAGAGCCGATGTCAGATCAAAACCAACTAATCTTGCCAACTTAATCTCTGATTCAATCAAATGGAAGACAGATGCTGACATCGCCCTTCAAAACGGCGGTGGCGTCAGAGCTTCCATCCAACCGGGAAATATTTCTTACCGAGACATTCTTACTGTTCTTCCTTTCGGCAACACCGTATACGTCATGGAATTAAAGGGTAAAGAGATTATGGAGCTCATTGACTTCATGGTTACCATTCCAGCCGGAGCAGGTGCTTATCCTCACCTTGCCGGACTCACCTTTACCTTTGAGAATGGACAAGTCAAAGATGTAAAAGTAAATGGAAAAGCTCTTGAAATGGATAAGGTTTACCGTTTAGCGACCAATAACTATCTGGCAATGGGTGGAGACGGTTATGAAGCGTTGTCCAAAAACGGAGACAAAGGCTATGACACCGGCTTTGTAGCAGCAGATGTTCTCAGAGGCTACATCGATCACCTCGGAACCATTGAGAACTACACCTCGGAAGCAAGATATAACAGAAAATAAAACTACTTTTTTTAGAGTTACACATAAAGGCTCCGCTATAAAAGCGGAGCCTTTTTACTTTCTCCAATCTTTTTGGCAAGGTAGATAAATGGCGTGTCGAAAATCGCAACGATTAATTTAAACAGATAAGTTGTTAACAGAATTTCAAACCAAATATTCATCGGAAACAAACCTAAGAAAGCAATTAGACAAAAAACGACAGAATCAATCATCTGACTAATGAGAGTCGAAAAATTGTTTCTTAACCAAAGATGTTTGCCCTTTGTTTTTTCTTTCCAGTATTCAAAAGCCCAAACATCATGAAGTTGTGAAAGCAGATAGGCGGTTAGACTTCCCAAAGCAATTCGAGGCATAAATCCAAACAGAGCCTGCAAATGAGAAGAAGCAAAATCATCAGGTGCCGGTTGGAAAAGCAATGAAACCTGCATATACAAAGTCATGATTAAAAGACTGGCGAAACCAATCAGCACTGCCCGTTTTGCCTCTTTTTTTCCGTATAGCTCACTGATGACATCCGTTGCGAAGAAAATACTTCCGTAAAGAATATTCCCCAAAGTTGCTGTGATACCAAATAATTCGACCGTTTTCAAAACTTGAATATTACAGATTATGATATTGGCAGCGATCAGCATCAGCAGTCCTTTTTTCCCAAAAACACGAAAAATGAATAAGGCGATGGATAAATCACCAATCATAAAAAGAATCCAGATCAATTCGTTCAATTTGACCCCTCCAAAGAAAAATTCATGACATTCTACCATATATCTGAAATAAACGGGTGATTTATTCGTCTAAATTGAAGAGATAATTAGATTATTATAACTCGTGGAGGTATTTCAATGAAAAAGTTATTAACCGTAACCCTATTACTCATGGCATTTTTTCTTACAGGACTTGCAGTTACTTATGAGGAATTCGTTTTCTTCAACGACTTTGATACAGGTTTTGAAGTTGCAAGAATACTGAACAAAAACGTACTATTGATCTTCACCAGTAATAGTTGTCCTTATTGCACGAAATTGAAAGATGAAGTTCTTGCCTCGGAAGATGTGATGAATTTCCTTATTAACAATTATATATTGATAGAAATCAGAGCGGACAATGATTTAATCGCACATTTTGATGTTGAAAACGCCAAATTTGACGAATCCGGAAAAGAATACACTTATCAAGATCTCTTTTCTCTATTTGGAGTCAGAGGTGTTCCCGCCACATTCTTCTTCAATAGAGAGTTGGAGTTTTTGGGTGGCTTTCCAGGATATTTACCGGCAAATGATTATATAAAATGGCTCAAATACGTTGAAACTGAAAGTTATAAAAGCGTTGAGATAAACGATTTTGAAATTGAGGAACACTATAATGGTCATTTACTGGTAAAAACAATTACTGAAATCGATTTGGCGAAATTGCAGCATCATCTTCCTGGATTATTAACATACTATAACTTTGACGTTTTTAAAGAAACAAATTTAATCGGTAGCAACCCGTTTCAATACTACATCATTCGTCAAAGCCTGCTAAAAGATGTTAAAGACTACTTGGAAAAACTTGATAAAAAAATGGTTTACAACGTCTATGTTTTAGAGTAATTGCTTAAAGACTCATGGATTTCATTGTAAATCCGCTCTGAAGGATCGTAATCAGGTTTAAGAATTTTTAAGTTATTTCTGATGGACTGAGATATTTTTTTATCCGTTAATAAATTGATGATTCTTAAAATTCCCTTTGAATCTGCTTCTTTCTCCTCCAAAAAATACCCAGCGCCATTTTTCTCAAGAGAAATGGCGTTGATTAATTGATGATTTTCCGCAGCGCCTGACCAGGGAATAATCAAAGAAGGTACACCATAGGCAATTACTTCAGCGACTGTAGTTGCACCCCCTCTAATGATGGATGCATCACATGCTGCCAGATACCGGTGCATATCGATGATGAAAGGAATCGCTTTCACAAAAGGAAACTCTTCCAATTTCTTTATCATCGCTTCATCCCCGCAAGAATGAAGGAATTCAATTTTATATTGAGGGTTATCAGCCATTTGGGAATAAACTTGAATCATGACCTCGTTGATAAAATCAGATCCTTTACTACCACCAGCCACGATCATGATCTTGTGATTAGGGTTTATTCCGTAATGCTCGAAGATTTGACGATCTTTTTTTTCAATTTTTCTCACCGGATTTCCGGTATGCTTGATCTTATGGGCAAATTTTAACTTAAAGTCTCTGGCACTTTCAGCAAAACTGATAAAAATCTTTTCCGCTTTCGGACCAATAATTTTATTGGCCAAACCTGCGATTGCATTCTGTTCATGGATAAAATTCGGGATATTCAGTTGTTTACTTGCCAGCCCTAAAGGTACAGAAATATAGCCTCCGGTAATAAAACTAAAATCCGGTTTAAAAGTTTTTAATTCCCTGACACAATCATGATACGCCCTAAAAGTATTGAACACAACGGAGAAATTCGAAAGATGATAAACCGGTCTTCTTAAACCGGCTATTCTCAATTTTACAATCCTTGCCTCAGGAAAAAGTCTTATTATTTCTTGATTTTCAAGCCCATGGGGTGTGGCAAAATACAATACATCTAATTTGTCACCCTTTTTCTTAAAAAAATCCAATACCGCTACCGCTGGGTAAATATGCCCCCCTGTTACACCACCTGCCACCGCTATTTTCATCTTCACTCACTCTTTTCTGATCATTATATTTTTTTAAGAGTATCCTGTACATACTCAACCCAAAAACGCTTAAAAAACAACAACAACGGGATCCCCAATAAAACACCGGCTAAACCCAAAATACTGCCGGCAATAAGAATAGACAACAAAATCGCAAACCAGTTAATTTGCATTCTGGTTCCTTGTATTTTTGGATTTAACAACCAAGATTCCAATTGGTTGGAAATTATTAAAACAACAATAATTTTAATCAATCCGGCAACTCCACCATGGACAAATCCCAGTAATAAAGCTGGAATGGCAGCAATAAAGACACCCAGGAAAGGGATGAAATTGGTAATACCGGACAAAAACCCCAAAAACAATGAGTACGGGATGCCAGATAAAAATGTACCGAATCCCACCATAAAACCGACTAAAAAAGCAATGATCACCTGGCCGCCAATAAAATGCCGAATATCCCGATAGAATTCTTTGATAAACCCCAACGATTTTGACTGAGTAGATTTAGGAAAAAAACGCCAGAGGTTTCTCTTGAAAACGGGAGTTAACGCCGTGAAATACGATGCTGTAATAATAAAAATAATCGCTGAAGTTGTTGCATTTGGAATATACTGAATGACAGTGTTTAAAATAGTTGCACCCAGTTCTGAGAATTTTTTACCTATTTCCCCGATAAAAGAATCAAACCACTCTACAACGTTGGGGTCTATTGAACGGTTTTTAAAAAATTGCTGAATATCCAGATCTTGAGATGTTTTTGATAAAAGCGGGAATAAACGCTGCCCTTCTTCAATGATGATTGGAAAAATTGAATAAATGGCATAAGCCAATAAAAAAAACATCATAATCGAACTGATCAGAACGGCTACTTTGTATTTGATAAACTTAAATTTGCTGAGATAATTAGCAGGTACTTCAATGATCAGTGATAGATACCAGCCAAAAAGAATCGCACCAAGAATTGATTGAGACGCTTTAAATAAGAAAAAAAACAAGGCGAAGTAAATCAAAAACATCCACATCGCCGGATCAAAAACCCTTTTTTTATTGTCTATGTTGTTCATAAATTCTTTTAACCTCCTGAATATCCTGCCAAGTGAAAAATTTTGGAGACCCCTTTGCTTTCGATGGATTTCTCAGCAAATAGCTGGGATGAAACATTGGAAACAACATCGTCTTTTCTTTGTAAGGAATTAGTTGTCCTCTCATGGAGGTAATTCGAATGTTCTTTTTATCCAGCAAAAAAGACAAAGGAACAGCCCCTAAAGTTACAATAAGGTATGGATTGATAATTTGAAGTTGAGAAAACAGAAAAGATGAACACAGATTCATTTCATCCTGCATCGGATTCCTGTTATTTGGAGGCCTGCATTTTACCACATTAGTGATATAGATGTCATCACGTGAAAAAGATACAGCCTTCAGTATCTCCTCAAACAAGCGACCAGCCTTTCCAACAAACGGACGTCCGGTTTCATCTTCTTCAGCACCCGGCCCTTCG
>ERZ795057.350-NODE-350-length-49068-cov-7.148226_pt1 | contig 49068 bp, 43 predicted proteins | sample MGYA00375141_ERZ795057 | MGnify/ENA primary metagenome ERZ795057 (study PRJEB30186, sample SAMN05720163) | activated sludge metagenome | isolation source: Anaerobic digester | place: Hong Kong | collected 2015-01-26 ...
AAGATGCAAAACCGGAATGACAAAACTACGTTACCCTCAAAATTATACTGCTGCCATTTTAACATGATGACTTGTTCTGACTGAATGTTTTTCAATGATAGTTAAGGTTTCTGGCTTTATTTATAGTGAAATGTTTTATTTTAAAGATAAATTTTAACTAATTATAGTTGACAGGATGGAAAAGTTATCCAATATAGTCGTATCAAATACGATATTATCGAATAAAAATTATTATCAGTGAGGTGCGCTATGTATGAAACAAAACCCTGGTTGAAATATTATGGAAATGTTCCTCATGAATTGAATTTTCCACGAATAAGCATGTATGAATCAGTCGCCCTTGCTGTCTCGGATTTTTATGACCAGATAGCGTATGATTTCATGGGTAAAAAAGTAACGTATCTTGATTTCAAAAAGCAGATCGACCAGTGCGCCAATGCTCTTGCGGCACTTGGGTTGAAAAAAGGCGACCGGGTTACTATCTCAATGCCAACATCGCCTCCCGGTATTATCTGTTTTTACGCGGTCAACAAGCTCGGTGCTGTTGCGAGCATGATTCATCCCCTCTCAACAGAAAGCGAGATAGAGTTTTATTGCAAAGTGAGTAAAAGCCGTTTCGCGCTCACCATGGACATGTGGCTTGACGCATTTGCACCTGCGGCACAAAGGGCAGGAGTGGAAAAGCTTTTAATTTGTAAAATGCAGGATTACCTTCCTTTTCATCTGGCGAAGTTATACTGGCTCAAAGCCGGAAGGAAAAACCCCCCTATCCCGAAAAATGACCTCATGATAGTAGACTGGAAAGAATGGGTGATCGACCGTGAACATCCCCGGGCGCTCAGGGCGGATGTCAGTGCTGACGATCTTGCGGTCATCCTTTACAGCGGCGGTACGACCGGTACACCCAAGGGAATCATGCTTTCAAACTATAATTTTGTTTCAGAGGGACTGATGTGCGCCAACTGGGTCGGAATGAACCCGGAATACGCTGATGTGCTCGCGATGCTGCCGATATTTCACGGCTTCGGCCTTGGCGTGTGCATCAACACTGCCCTGTCAAACGGCGGGAAAAGCATCCTGGTCCCCATGTTCGATCCGGACATTGCGGCAAACATGATGAAGAAAAGACCGAATTTTATTATTGGGGTGCCTACCCTGTATGAGGCTCTGACTAAAAGTAAAAAATTCAACAAGAGCGATCTGAGCTGCCTGTTTGCCTGCTTCAGCGGCGCTGACACCCTCACCAGGGTACTCAAGGAGAAGTTTGAGTCCATAGTAGAACGGCAGGGAGGCAAGGGCGTGCGGCTGCTCGAGGGTTACGGCCTTACCGAGGCCGTGACCGCGATCATGGCAATGCCGATCAACGATTACCGCGAGGGAAGCATCGGTATCCCTTTCCCCAGCATGACCGCGAAGATCGTGAAAAAAGGGACCACAGAAGAGGCCCCGGTCGGTGAGGAAGGCGAGATCTGCCTGCACGGCCCTGCGGTCATGATGGGTTACCTCGATCAGCCCGAGGAAACGGCTGAGGTAATGAAAAAACATGATGACGGCCAGGTATGGCTTCACACCGGCGATATCGCGACCATGGATGAAGACGGTTTCTTTTACTTCAAACTCAGAGAAAAACGGATGATAAAATCATCCGGCATGAACGTTTACCCCGCCCAGGTCGAAGGCCAGCTCGTCAAACATGACGCGGTCAGCGAGTGCTGCGTGATCGGGGTTCCCGATATCGAGCAGGTCGAACGGGTCAAGGCCTTTGTCGTGCTTAACGATCAATTTAAATCCAAGGCAAGCCCTGAAATGGCAAAGGAACTCATCTCATTTTGCCGTAAAGACCTGATCAAATGGAGCTGCCCGCGTGAAGTTGAGTTCATCGATGAGATCCCCAAAACCAAGGTCGGCAAAATCGCGTTTACCGAACTTGAAAAGAGGGAGCTGGAAAGGCTGCGCGCCGAAGGAAAATATACCGGCGAAAAAGACGAGCAGAAAAATTCAGCCTGACACAACGGTTCCGGCCTGTAACCGGAATGGAAGTTTTTAGATAACGACCACAGGGCATGTTTTTTGTATTCATTTTCTCAAATAAGGATTCACGATGAATTTATCGGGAATGTGCTTTTAAAATATTGCGAGAAGGGAGGTCCTATGAAGTTTAAATTTTTTCTGCCTCTTATCATGCTTCTTGTTCCGACAATCGTAATCTCGAGTTTTCTGCTTCAAAAGCACGCTGATGACACAATGCTCATCGGCGGGTTTGTTTTATTGATGATAGCAACATCATTTTCATATTATCTCGGCGTTCGCCATGTGGTGAAAGAATACGCGGTCAAAGAATAAAACATCAATCCGGAAGAGTTGATTTTTCCGGATTCATCAGTTTAATAGTTTGTAGTGCTATTTTTCTCCTGGTCATATTTAACCTCCTTAACCCCTTGCGGGGAAAGGAGGTTTTTTTTGCGTTATTGCAGCTCCGCATCGGTTGTATACATGCTAAAAAATCCTGCTGCCGCAGTTGCTCCTTCAGATGCGAGATCTGCTGTATCGAAATAGGTGTTCGCTGGATAATCGCTGCCCTCAACGAAATCCATAGTCATCGGACTTGCTGAATCATCAAAATTCTGCCATCGGAACACCATGTATTTGTCCTGGGAGGCGGTGTTCCATGACGGGGCCTTGGTATACCGTATCACCGCGTGTCCGTGGTCATTCTCGCCCGTTTCTTCAGCGTTGAAAGCATCATTATCAAATTCCGCGATGCTCGCTTCATAGGATGTTTCAGTGGCATCTGTGGGGTAATACCACAGTATTGCATCGTCCGTAATGACGATTTTGTTGTCATAGGCATCAAACCAGGTGCCGGCAATTTCAATTTCGTTGCCGGAATTCTCATCATCATCCGAATCATCACACCCGGCATAGAGAAAGAAAGCCGTAAAGAGGACCATCATTAAGGCTGAAAAACGTTTTAAAGCATTCATACTACATCTCCTTGATTAAAGATTGTCCCTGCGCGGAGCATTGATACGAGCAGACGTTGCCATGTCCTGGCAAAAGTATGATCATACCTTATGCCCGCGAAAGGAATACAGTTCCTTAAATACTGGAGATATCTTCGGGTAATAAAAAAGCATGCGCGGGGCATGCGGTTAATCTGCGGAAAGGAGGCAGATGTAACGTGATTCCCTCTCCCCGAGGATATCAAGTCTTCGGAAGATCTGGCTTATCTGCTCAACGGCAGCATCACAGTTGCGGGCCAGCGCGGGATTCTCACCCGGCTTCCTCCGGTTTAAAGAACAGAACGCTTATCAGAGTGCAAAGCGGGGATGAATTGTCAATATTTTTTTCAAAGCGTCAGCGGATCTTGATGTAATCCATTTCAGCGCAACAGTCGCCCGAGCCGTCCGAATACAGGCAGTAGACGCCCCTCAGGGTGAAGTGGCCGGTTTTTTTCGGTTCAATTCTGGCTGAGATGATTTCCCCGTCAACGAGAAGCTGCGCGAACGACCCGTTATCGCTTATCAGTTTGTATACGTGCCAGTCCCCGGTGTGCAGGGGAATGGTGCGCCCGGATATTTCAACCGATTCATCAGCGATGTCAAGGGCAAAGGACCTTCCGTCAGGGGTCACATACGCGAACAGGGTTGTCTTACCGCTGCAGAAGCGCGCCCTGGTCTCTATGGTAAAGGCCCGTGCCGTGCTGAAGCGGCTGAACAGGCCCGTGTGCTGCCCTTTTTTGTTGGTCAGGCGGACGATTTTTGATGAACCGGAATCGTAAAAGCTCAGCGCTGTTTTGGCCGCCTGGTTTACCTGCGTCCACCCGGCAGGGGTGTTTGAATCGCTCCACTGCGTGAAGTATTCCTCCTGTGTCCACGCTTCTGCAGCTTCAGCAGGGGTGTAGCGCGATATGTCCAGCTTTTTGAGGAATTTCCCGAATATCCACCCCTTTGCTCCGGACAGGGACGCGATGCGGTACCAGTAGTCCCTGACATCCCCGACCTGCATGGTGTCCATGGATTTTTCGAGCTGTATCACGATTTCATCCATACCCGCTTTTCCCACGACCGACCCCTCGGTACCCGGAGAATTGCGGAGGTTGACATTGTCGCCTGATACGGTATAAAGCCTGGTTATTTCCGGGCTCGTGGGAAAGCGTTTCCCATAGGTGACGATCAGGTTAAAGAGGACCGGGCCGCTGTCTTTCAATACCGACGTGTCCGCGTTGAGTGAATCAAACAGGTGCCTGATGATGTGCGCCAGGTACGTCGTGTTGGGGTAGCGCCGGTAAAACGCCAGAATGTATTCAACGCCGTTCTCCGGGGCGGCCTTTACCATTTTCTGCATTTCCTCGAAATCGAGGTCTTCAATAAGGCTGCTGCCCCTGAACTTCGCGGAGAACTCGTCGTAAAATTTTCCCCTGGAAATAATTCTGCTCCGGTCGCGGGAAAAGGCGACCGCCAGGTCAGCGCCGGTCCGGCTGTTAATATCGCTGAGTTCCTCTTCTATTTCGACAAGCGATTCGGTGTATTCTTCACTTCCTTTTTTTTCAAGAGAAACACCGGCGAGTTCGTCGGAAAAATCGTCGTTCAGCTCTTCAGCGAGCCGGTTGGCGGAGCGCGCGCGGTAATAGTAAATTTTTTCAAGGCTGTCGTAATTCGCCTTGGGGATGAGCTCGTTAAGCGTCACGATCGCGTTGCGGTAGTGGCCGTTTTCAAAATCGTCAATGGCGTCATCAAGGGTCGCGTCTCTGAAAAAAAAGTAGCCGGCAATGACTCCCGTGGCAACAATAATCGCGGCTATAATGGATACTATAATTCGCATTGGTCTCTCCCGATTGCAGGGTATTATTTCTTTTAGCCAAGAACGCCGTTGATCATGAGCTCGATGAGCCGGTGGCCTTCGCCGATATACAGGCCGGTTTTTTTTGCGTCAGCCTCGGTGAATGCGCCTCCCCGGTAGCGGTCGAACGGGCCCTGCCATCCCGCGCTCCTGAACATGCAGAAAGGCACGGGGTCAGAGGTATGGGTCCTGAGCGAAAGGGGAGTGGGATGATCGGGCATGACCAGCAGCGCGTAGTCGCTGAACTTTTTCATTCCTTCGGCAACTCTGCCCACGATCTTTTTATCGAAGTCCTCTATGGCCTGCATCTTGTGCTCCAGGTTCCCTTCATGGCCGGATTCATCCGGAGATTCAACGTGCAGGTATACCAGGTCGCGCTGCTCAATGCCTCTGAGCAGGGCCGCCGCCTTGCCTTCATAATCGGTGTCGATATAGCCGGTCGCGCCCTTTACCTCAAGGGGGTCCAGGCCCGCGGCCTTGCCGATCCCGTGAATCAGGTCTACGGCCGATATCGTGTATCCTTTAAGCCCGTAGCGTTTTTCAAGGGTCTGCATATGCGGTTTTCTGCCCCCGCCCCACAGCCACACCGATTCAGGGTCTCCTTTGAACGTTTTTCTGGCGTCCTGCACCGCCGCTGAAGAGGCGATGATGCCGCGTGAGCGTTCCATGATGTCGATGAGCCGGTCGGCGCCCTTTCCCCGGGGAAGGTGCGGGCGCACGTCCCGGTCCTGGATGTCATGGGGCGGCGTGGTTTCGCAAACGTCCGCATAAGGGTAATTGCGCCAGATCAGGATGTTCCGGTATGAAACACCCGCGTGGAATTCAATGGAGCCGTCCGCGAGGGCCCTGTTTAACTCTCCGATGATGATTTTGGAAAAATCCGAGTGGATGTGGCCCGCGGTGAAGCTGTTCATGCGCGCATTCAGGGCGTTCACGATGTTGCAGCGAAGGGCGATGTCATTTTCACCCAGCACGAGGCCCATGCTCAGGGCCTCGAGCGGCGCCCTTCCGGTGTACGATTCCCCGGGGTCATAGCCGAAAACAGAGAGGTTCGCGGTATCGCTGCCCGGGGCCATGCCGTCAGGCACGGTTTTTGCCAGGCCCAGTATTCCCTGCGAACACAGCAGGTCCATGTTCGGGGTGCGCGCGGCCTGCAGCGGGGTCCTTCCCCCCAGCGATTCAACAGGATAATCAGCCATGCCGTCGCCGAGAAGGATGATATATTTTCGTTTCTGGCTCATAGTTTTTTCCTGATCAGGGAATCTGTATAACCGAGGCGCCTTTTTTTTTCAATAATTTTCTGCAATGACAGGTTTTTTTCGGCTGTTAAGATCGTTAAAAAAGGGGGGATGAATAGTGCATCGCGTCCGGAGGCAGTTTAAACCCGGTCAGACACCCAGCAGGTGCCGTCAGTGTAGGCCTCTTTTTTCCAGATGGGCACGGTCTTTTTTATGGTATCGATGATATAGCGTGACGCTTCATACGCCTCCTGGCGGTGCGGTGATGACACCGCGATGAAGACACTTGCCTCGTTGAGTTCGACTCTCCCGTAGCGGTGGATGATGGTGCAGGTCCCGAGGGGCCATTTCTCCATCGCGGTATCGGCGATTTTTTTCATTTCCTTGTACGCCATGGACTCATACAGTTCATATTCGAGGTGGAGCACTTCCTTTTCCATGGAATTTTTTCTCGGCATTCCGATAAAGGTGACCACGCAGCCGTCACTTTCGGTGCCCGGTTGCTGCATGAAATCGGCAGGGTTGATGATTTCTTTCTGGAATTTTATCGTCGCCATTTCAGCCTCCGCTTACCGGCGGAAATATTACCAGGACATCATTTTCATTGAGGACCCTGTCAAGGCCGCAGTATTCCTCGTTCACCGCGAAAAGAAGCGTGTCTTTTCTCTTCGCGAATTCAGGACAGTTTCTGCAGAGTTCCTTAATGATTTCGGACACCGCAATGCCTTCTGAAACAATCAGTTCTTTTTCGGTGAATCCGCAGACTTCTCTTAATGAAGCGAATGTCCTGATTTTGATTTTCATAGCCCGGGCAGTGTTAATTATTTGGTTTTTTTAACTCTTTTGGCCATAAAGAGGTAGTGTTTTATATACGGCTGAAGCCCTTCATGGAAGCTGTTGAGGTCGACATTTTTAGGCTCTTTAAGTATTGTTGTCAGACTTACTTTAGTGATGTCTTCCTCTGTGGTGTCTATCATGGTTTTAAAACGTTTAATGATTTCTTTATCTACCGCATCAGTGGCAATTGCGGTCATTTCACTGCACAGCCGCGAGAGGTTCGCGTTTTTTTTCTTTTTTTTCACTGCCGGTTTATTCTTTGTTTTTTCCTGAGAATTGGCTGGCATATAATCCCCCTGTAAAAATTCACGACGATGTTAGAATATTCCTTCTCAGTGTAAACACAAATTTTTAAAAAATATAATGATAAAGACCGGGATCCTTACGCTTAATTATTCCTAATACAATGATTATTTTTTGCCGAGATTTCTAATACAGGCCCGGCTCAACGAAAAGCGGAAAGGCTGAAGCCTCAGGATGATTAAACGGGTGTGTACAAAGATATATTAATGTATAATTAAAGAGGATTCTTATGAAATGCAACAAATGCGGCAGGGAGCTTACCCCTTTTAACCATTTTTATGTGCCACAGGATCGTAAAGTCGCCGGGCTGCGGTACTGCATAGCCTGTGCCAGAGAGGAGAAAATCGTTACCCTGGTATAAGGCGACTTCTATGAATCACATTTCGGGTGTCCCCTTGTGGGCACAACGTTTGAAAAAACCAGTAGTTACGATTTTGAAATTTCGGTAACTACTGGTTCTTAGAAATGCCCATAAGCGACTTTCGCTTGACTCTCAGAAGATATGCCCTATAGTCATCACAGCATAATGAGGGGGATGACTGTTATGGCATATCGGGCATGTATTATCTGTAGTCTTATTCTGGCGTTAAGTCTATTTTCCTGTTCCAAAGACGGACAACAGGGAAAGGGGACTTACACAAAGATTGTTTCTCTTTCACCATCAATCACGCGGCAGATAGTTGACCTCGGCTCAGAGGAGTTTCTGGCCGGAGTCACCTCATATCATCCCCCCCTTAAAAAAAAGGTTCCGGTTATCGGAACCATCACCAGGCCGAATATTGAACTCATAATGCTTACCGCGCCGGATGTTGTTTTCTGCTCCGAGGAGGACCAGGGAGTCCAGAACATATCGCGCATTACCGCTGCCGGGATCAACGTCGTTGTTTTCCCGCGCGCCCTTACCTTTGCCGACTTGGCACGCAATTATGAAAAGCTCGGGCGCTGCATCGGAAGGGAAAGCGTCGCCGCGGCAAAATTGAAACAGTACCGGGAAGAGTATGACAGCCTGGTCAACAACAATGCGGAAAAAAGAATTCATGAGAAGGTAACAGTTGCCTTTATCGTTTCACAAAGGCCCCTCATTGTGGTTTCGGGGAAATCGTTCATCGGGAACATCATCAGGGACGCGGGCGGACGGAACATGTATGAGTCCGCCGGCCTGCCTTATCCGATCATCTCGCCTGAATCGCTTGTTCATGAAGATCCGGACATGGTTCTGTCGATTATTCCGGGCACGGCCGTTTTCCTGAAAAACATATTCAAGGGGATCCGCTGTTCCTCTCTTGCATCAGGAAGCGTGTATGACATTAAACCGGACCATGTGGCATACTATACCGTTAGTGATTATCTGGTCTCGGTCACTGAAGTCTCGGCGCTGATAAAGCAGACCGGTCAAAAAATTGATTCCCCGGAACGGGGGCCGCGCCGGTGAAGAGTGCGGTCAAAATTTTATGCGGTATCGCGGCCGCGAGCGTCCTTGTCGCGCTTTCGGTCATGTGCGGCACCAGGTTTTATACTCCCGCTGAACTGCTTGATATCCTGAGTTCCGACCGTTCTTCTCCGGCATTTTCGGTTATCGTGAACCTCAGGGTCCCGAGGATTCTCATGACGCTCGCGGTCGGGGCATCGCTGTCCGTGAGCGGCACGGTTTTTCAGGCGATCCTGAAAAACCCTCTTGCGGATCCGTACCTCATCGGCGTTTCCAGCGGCGCGGCCTGCGGCGCGGCAATCGCCATTGTGCTTTCACTTGACTATGTGTGGATCATGGTCTTTTCGTTTATCGGAAGCCTCGCGGTTATTTTTGTCGTGTTTCTTCTTTCGAAGCGCCTGAAACTCGGAAGCACGCCGCTGATCCTCTCGGGTGTCGCGCTCGGTTTTATACTGTCGTCAACGGTGCTCCTCATCTTCGCGGTTTCACGCGCCGAGAAGGTACACCAGGCCGTTATGTGGCTCATGGGTGATTTTTCAATCGCTCGTTATGACATGCTTCCGCTGATGGGCGTGCTGTCAATCCTGCTTATTGGCCTTGTCTTTTGTTACAGGAAGCATCTTGACGTGATATCAATCGGTGAACTCTACGCCCATAATCTCGGGATCACTCCTTTTTCGGTGAGGGTGCTGTTCTGGTCAGCGGCGTTTCTGGCTGCGCTTTCCGTTTCACTGTGCGGCGTTGTCGGCTTTGTCGGCCTGATCGTCCCTCATGTCGCGCGAAAGGCCGTTGGCCCGCTCCATGCGGTATTGATCCCCTCCGCGGCGATCGGTGGCGCGTTTTTTTTAATGGCGGCGGATACGCTCGGCCGTTCCCTTGCCGTTCCCTATGAAATTCCGGTAGGGATCGTGACCGGTTTCGCGGGCGGGCTTTTCTTTCTATTTTTTATCGCCGGAGGCAGGGAATATGCTTAAGTGCGGCGTTGAAGAACCGGCTCGATTCTTCTGCTGGCGGAAAGTTTCCTCAAGCGCGATGGATGACAGGAAATGAATCTTTTTTCGGTACACAACATTACTGCAGGTTATGGAAAGCAGCAGGTGCTTGATGCTGTTTCTTTCAGTATCAATGAAGGTGAATTCGTCGGCATGATAGGGCCGAACGGGTCAGGCAAGAGCACGTTGATTAAACTTCTCGCGGGGAACATGGCCGGAACATCGGGTACGGTCGAGTTTAAGGGAAAGGCCCTCGCGCGATATAAAACGGGGACACTGGCACGGGAATTTTCCGTAGTGCATCAGTTTGCCGGGAGCTTGCTTCCTTTTACGGTATATGATTTTATCATGATGGGGCGGTTCCCTCACCGTTCCCTTCTGGAGTACCGCACAGCGGAGGACAGGGAATCGGTCGCCAGGGCAATTGACCTCACCGGCATCAGATCCATCCAGCAGAGAAGAATTACCGAACTTTCCGGGGGTGAAGCCCGGCTGGTCACTATAGCCTGCGCTCTTGCGCAGAATGACAGGATAATTATTCTTGATGAGCCTGTTGCCAACCTTGATATCAAACACGCGATGCTGATTATGGATATCCTCCATGATCTGAACCGGGCCGGTTCAACCGTGATCATCGTGTTGCATGACATCAATCTCGCCGCGGGCTACTGCAGCAGAATCCTGGGGCTTAAAAACGGAAGGCTGTTTCTTGATGATAGTACTGAAAGGGCGATCACCTATAAAAATATTGAACTTCTCTATGACACTCTCTGCATAACCGGCACAGATCCGGTGAGCAAAAAGCCGCATGTTTATCCTGTTCCGGGTTATGTTGTGAGAAAATAAAATGATAGAAACAGAATCTGAGTAAAAGGGGCCGGGCCCCGATTACTCAGAAGTCGGATGATTTTTTACCAGTCGTCACTTTGCCTGTCAGTATATTTTTCACGGACCATGGCGGTAATGTCGTCAAGGTAGAAATAATGCCAGATAGGCATTCTGGTTTTATTGCCCGGCCTGTACTGGAAGTGAAGTATTTTCATGAATTTTTTCTGGCTCAAGAGATCGTCTTCCTGCTTTATTTCTCTTCCGAGGCGAATAACCAGTTTCCTCCATCCGAGAAAATTCAGTTTGCCAAGAACGAGCCGGTGATTTTTCAGCGTGGCGTCCTGCAGCATCAGTGAAAGCTCACCTGAGAATTTTTTTCCATATACCCACACCGCGATTTCACGGCAGTATTTATCGATGGTCAGTTCTTTTGCGGGATAAATAATCAGCGTGTCGCCATCACGGCCGAAGTATTTTACTCCGAGATATTTTTTTGATCTGCCGTTCTGCGCGGGAAATTCATCCCTTATGGAAACATCACCATCCTGATTTCTGGAGACAAGATATTTGATGTTCTTTTTCGAGTATTGTGTTTCTTCAAAGTCTTCCAGGACTACTTCAGTATAGGCCTTAGTATCGAAAATGGCGGTCTCTGTTTTTTCGGTATTTTTTTCAGAAACGGGGGCCTCATTTTTTTTATCTTGCGTATAACCGGGAATCATGACTGCCGCTGCGATGAGTAGTATGAGTAATTTCTTCATTCAATTCCTCCGATTGGTAAAAAAAGGGTATATTATTTTACATACTAAAGCTATCAGTAATAACCGGTGCTGTCAATAAATTCTTTCCCGCCCGGAAAAATTATTATCTCGTATTGAAATATAGGTTTAATTTATTGCCCGTTACCTGAAGTAAATCAGCTACAGACGGGCCTGTCAGGAATAGAGCACCATGGAAAGGATTAATGAAAATTACTTGAAATAATTATCAGTCTCTGTATTGTGATACATTGCATTCAGCTAAATTTATGGAAAAAAGAAAAAATAATCGGTTTAATGTCAATGAAGTGGTTCCTCCGGGCAGCGAGCCTGATATTTATGTTGAGCTTGACCTTAATGGCATGATCCGAGGCAGGGCAATCGATATCAGCCTTTTCGGGCTTGGCCTTATAATTGATGAGATCAATGAAAAACAGATAGAAGCATTCAGGACGATGGAAGAAGTATTCATGAAGCTGTATTACGGTGGCGAAATAATACTTCTTGGTGTCAAGAATGTGTGGAACAGGCTTCTTTCTGAATCGGGAAAGATGGTTTTTAAAAGTGGAGTAAAAATAAATATTATCTCCCCGGAGGACAAACTGAAACTTTCATCTCTGATCGAAAAGATGAGAAATGCCAGAGTTTGATGAGTGTTGATCATTCACCTTTTTTCATTGCATCAAGTATATTCCAACACGGTATGAAAAAAAATGCTTCAATCACTTATTCAACCAACCTTTTAATTATTGGTTTGTTGTTTACTGCTTCAGGTATTCAGACTGCTGATAGACTGCATCACGACTCGCTCCGGTGTGAATTAACAAAGAACAATAGTGCGGTTATCTCTTTTACGGTGTTTTAATTCATCACTGTAAATTATTTTAAACAATGCTCCTCTATATCGCAGTATTTCTTTCTTTTATTTTCGGATGTATTATCGTTATAGAAAATATAATTGACTGTGGTGATAAATCGGTTAGGCTATTTTAGTAAAAAATATACGATTGTTTATATTTTTAGTCAAAATGAGTTACCTCTCATGAGCAGGATGGTCTTCCAATAGAAACGAAAATATTGATAGTTGAAGATGAAACCGCTATCGCGATGTATATTGAAAAGAAGCTGGACAAGCTCGGATATGATGTATGCGGCTGGGTAACTTCAGGTGAAGAGGCGATCAAAAAAGCGGCGGAACTCAAACCCGGACTGATCCTCATGGACATTTTCCTTTCGGGTGACATGGATGGCATCGATACCGCGAAGGTCATCAAAGAAACCCTTGCTATTCCGGTGATTTACATTACCGGCAATGCTGATTTCCCGACAATATCACGCGCGCGTGAAACCGACCCCTATGGTTATGTTTTAAAACCGATTAACGAACTCTATCTGTATTCCATGATTGATACGGCCTTTCACCGCCATGAACTTGAAAAGAGGCTTATTGAAAAAGAGGGGAAATACCGTTCGCTCACTGATATGATGACCGACATTGTGTGGATCATGGACACCGATTTTCGCACCACATATGTCAGTCCTTCCATTACAAAAATGCTCGGCTATACCCCTGAAGAAAGATGCCACCAGAATATCCAGGGCATGCTGACCCCTGAATCGCTTTCGGTGATCCGTCATCGGCTCTCAGAAGAACTGAAACTGGAATCCACGGGAAAAGCCGATCCTGACCGCCCGGTGACCGTTGAACTTGAATACCTGCATAAAGACGGTACGACCGTGTGGGTTGAAAACATTATGCGCTGGGTCAGGGATGATCAGGGACGAATCGCCGGGATTCACGGGGTATCGCGGGACATCTCCGATCGGAAAAAGTATGATGAGGCCTTTCAAAAAAGTGAGGGAAGATTCAGGGCCCTGGTGGACAATCTCCAGGATATTATTCTCGTCGTGGATCATGAGGGAAATGTCATTTATGAAAATCCGGCGACCAGTGAGCTTTTAGGTTATTCTCTTCTGGGTACAAACGGATTTGATATCATCCACCCTGATGATTTAGAAAAAGCGGCCGATGATTTTACCGAAGCGATAATGAAACAAAACCCGCATATTCCGACGTTTTTCAGGGCTAAAAAACATGACGGATCGTGGATACACCTTTCCGTGCTGGCGACAAACATGATTGATGACCCGAGCATACACGGAATTCTTCTTGTCTGCCATGATGTCACCCGGAGCCGTGAAGCTGAGAACGCGCTCCGCGAAAGCGAACAGCGCTATCAGGCCCTGTTTCATCAGTCGCCCGTGGGCATATTCATGTTTGACCCTGAGCTTGTGCTTACTGACTGCAATGACCGGCTCGCGCAGATCATGCGTTCGAAGAGGGAGGAACTGATCGGTGTTGACCTGCATATTATCAGGCAGAATAATGTTGTTTCTCTTATGAAGAAAACATTGCAGGGATATGACACGTCCTATGAAGGGCCGTATAATATCACCCTTGTTGAGGGATTTCTGTGGGTCAATGTCACGGCAAGCCCATTGCGCAATGAGGCCGGCAATGTGATCGGCGGAATGGGCGTCATCGAGGATATAACGGACCGTTATACGGCCCAGCAGAGCCTGAAAGCCTCTGAGGAGCGGAACAGGATGCTCGTAGAAAATGCGAATGAAAGTATCACGGTACTTAAGGACAGACGTTTCGTTTTCGTAAATCCGCGTTTTGTCAAGCTTACCGGATACTCGGCTGAGTACCTGGGTTCGCGGGACTTTACCGATTTTATCCATCCTGACGACCATGAGAAAATGCTCGCCCGTTACCGGGAAAGGATCCAGGGAAACACCGCTCCCTTTATTTATGAAGCCCGAGTCGTTGACCGTGAAGGGAGGGTTATCTGGGTTGAACTTAACTCGGTCCTTTTTACCTGGGAGGGGGAACAGGCAATCCTTCTTTTTATAAGGGACATTTCCGAGCGAAAGCATGTCGAAGAGGAACGCAAGAGAATTGAATCGCAGATCCAGCAGACCCAGAAGCTGGAAAGCCTCGGGGTGCTTGCGGGCGGAATTGCGCATGATTTCAACAATCTTCTCATGACAATACTGGGGAATATAGATATTGCCATGCATGAAAGTAAGCTTGCTCCTTATCAGAACAATGCGCTTCAGGAGGCGGCAAAAGCTTCACAGCGCGCGGCAGAGCTCTGCCAGCAGATGCTCGCGTACTCCGGCAAAGGGCATTTCGTTGTCCGCATAATTGATCTCTATGATACGATTGAAGACATGCGGCATATGCTTGAAATATTCGTATCCAAAAAAGCAGACCTCACCTTCGATCTGAAGAAGGGGCTTCCGCCAATAGAGGCCGACGCGACCCAGATAAGACAGGGAATCATGAACCTGATTATTAACGCTTCTGATGCCATTGGTGAGCGGGGTGGAACGATATCTCTGGAAACCGGAACGGCAGAATGCGACAGGGAATATCTTTCGGATATCCTGCTGAATGAGCCGCTTCCCGAAGGCCTATATGTGTATCTTGAAGTGAAGGATGACGGCTGCGGCATGGATCCCGGAATAATCACAAAAATTTTTGACCCCTTCTTTACAACCAAATTTCCCGGAAGAGGGCTTGGCCTTGCCGCGGTCCTCGGCATTGTCAGGGGGCACCATGGAGCGATTAAAATATTCAGCGAAGAAGGGAAGGGTACAACGTTTAAAATCCTGTTTCCCGCTGTTGAACGCGGCGCGGAACGTGTTCAGGAAATTCCCGAAGAAAAAAAAGAATGGCGCGGGAGCGGGACGGTCCTGCTTGTCGATGATGAAGAAAATATCCGGGCTGTTGCAGGGCGAATGCTTGAACTGCTCGGTTTTAGCGTGCTGACCGCATCAAATGGCCGAGAGGCGGTTGATATTTTCAAGGTACGCAATAATGATATTTCATGCGTTATTCTTGACCTGACTATGCCGAAGATGGATGGTGATGAAGCGTTCAGGGAACTCAAAAAAATAAAGAAGGATGTGTGCGTGATCATGTCAAGCGGCTATAATGAGCTTGAGATAACGAGCAGGTTCCTGGACGACAGCCCATCAGGTTTTATACAGAAGCCCTACCTGCTTGAGACTCTTGCGGCAAAGATGAAAGAAGTCCTCGGTCGGGTGTCTTCAGGTTCAAATTGATGCTTCAGGGACGATGCCGATTACGGGTTTCATCCGCGGCGCGGTCACCATTTTTTACAAGGCGGTGTCTTTTCAGCGAATCATCAGTTCCTGTCGAAGTTTTTCAGTATCTGTTGAATAAGGTTTAACGAATCAAGGTTGATGGGGTCGATTGATTCAAGCAGGCCGGCGCACAGCACAACGATTTGCGTCATCCTGCCCATGAGGAGAATCTCTTCGTCGGTGTCGTTTTTGTTTTTTCTGTAGTCCCTGACGATGTCCTGGTAGGTCATCAAATGATTTCTGATGAACTTTCTTATCGGATCCATGATTACTTCATCTTCAAAGCCGTTGAGCACCAGATTTATAAATATCTTGATGTTTTTTTTATCCAGGAGAAAGCGTTCAAGGCCAAAGAGGGTCGAAACCAGGGCCTTGTCCTTTGTGCCCAGGTCTTTGAGGACCGCGATATGGTCTTCCTGAATCTGGTTGAAGAAGTCATCAATGAGTGCAAGGTAGAGAGACTCGCGCGTGGGAAAGTAATGCCTGAGCCCTCCTTTCGAAAATCCGGCCTCCTTGGCGACATTTTCCAGAGAAACCTGCGAATAGACGTTTCTCTCAAGGCAGTTTTTCAGCGCTTCGATCAGGTGTTTTCTTTTTTTTATGACTTTTTCTTTCTTTTTATCCATTATCTTTTTTCACGGGGCCGTTTAATATTATTCAAGTTTTTATTGTAAAGACTATAATTGCAATCAGTTTTTTTCGTGGGCCTATGTTATATTTATGTTAAATTTGCGGGTAACAGAATATTTGTAATTGACAAAAGGTGTAATGATTACGTTTATTCCATGCAAGTCGCCATCAGTTACGAGACAGTGACTTTCCTCCATAATAAAATCCATTAACCAATGAGGTTTCAGTGCCGAAACGCAATGACATTAAGAAAATTTTAATCATCGGGTCTGGGCCCATTGTTATCGGACAGGCGTGCGAATTTGATTATTCCGGCTCGCAGGCGTGCAAGGCCTTAAAGGAGGAAGGGTTTGAGGTCGTTCTGGTCAATTCAAACCCTGCCACGATCATGACTGACCCTGACCTTGCGGACCGGACGTACATTGAGCCGATAACCCCTGACCTTGTTGAAAAAATCATTGAAATCGAACGGCCTGACGCTGTTCTGCCTACGGTAGGCGGCCAGACCGCGCTGAATGTCACCCTGGCCCTCGGGCAGCGGGGCGTTTTTGAAAAATACGGCGTTGAGCTGATCGGCGCGAATATCGAATCCATAAAGAAAGCCGAGGACCGGGAGCTGTTTAAGGAAGCGATGATAAAAATCGGCCTCCAGGTCCCCTCGTCAGGGACGGTTTCCTCCGAGGAAGAGGCGCTCAAGCTCCTTGAGCAGATCAGTCTTCCCCTAATCATCCGCCCCGCCTTTACCCTTGGAGGTACCGGGGGCAACGTGGTGTACAACCGTGAAGACTTTGTTGACCTTGTCAGAAAGGGGCTTGATGAGTCGCCCATAAGCCAGGTGCTTCTTGAAGAGTCGGTGATCGGATGGAAGGAATTTGAGCTTGAAGTAATGCGGGACAGGGTCGACAACGTTGTCATCATCTGTTCCATTGAAAACATTGATCCCATGGGAGTGCATACCGGTGATTCAATTACCGTTGCCCCGCAGCAGACCCTGACCGACCGTGAATACCAGGAGCTCCGCGACATGTCAATCCGCATTATACGCGAGATCGGCGTTGACACCGGCGGTTCCAATATCCAGTTCGCGGTCAATCCTTCTGACGGACGGGTCATGATCATAGAAATGAATCCCCGGGTGAGCAGGAGCTCCGCGCTCGCCTCAAAGGCGACGGGGTTTCCCATAGCGAAAATCGCCGCCAAGCTCGCCGTGGGATACACGCTCGATGAAATTCCCAATGACATAACCAGGGAAACGCCGGCGTCGTTTGAGCCGACCATAGATTATGTTGTCGTCAAAGCCCCGCGGTGGGCCTTCGAAAAATTCGAGGGTGCCGATTCGACCCTGGGAACCCAGATGAAATCAGTGGGCGAGGCGATGTCGATAGGCAGGACGTTTAAAGAGTCCTTTCAGAAGGCGCTGCGCTCGCTTGAAATCGGCAGGTACGGTTTCGGCTCAGACGGCGTTGTCAGGATCATCGAAATGCTCAAGCGCCTTCCTCAGCGCCACCAGCGGGATATTATTGAAAAAGAGCTGCACCAGACCAGGGAAGACCGTATTTTTTACGTCAACATGGCCTTTAAGCTGGGATGGACGGTCGAGCGGGTGAGGCAGCTCACCGGAATCGATCCCTGGTTTCTGGAACAGTTTTATGAGATTGTCCAGGCGAAAACCTGCTTTTCCAATGAGTACAAGCGCGACGGCTTTACCGCGGAAAACGTCCGCGCCATGAAACGGCTCGGGTTCTCCGACCGCCAGCTCGGGTATCTCGCCTTTCGTGACGAGCTGACGAGGATTTACAACAGGGGGACCGACCACCAGAAGGAGTACGCGGTCAGGCTTAAAGAGAAGGAGGACCTGGTACGCCGGTACAGGCTCAAAGAAGGCATCATCCCCGGGTTCAGGGTCGTTGACACCTGCGGCGGCGAGTTCGAGGCCTTTACTCCTTATTATTATTCGTCCTATGACGACGATGATGAAGCTGTCACGGAGGATGTCCGCAAGGTGATGATCCTCGGCGGCGGCCCGAACCGCATCGGCCAGGGCATTGAGTTCGATTACTGCTGCTGCCATGCGTCGTTCGCCCTGAGGGATATGGGCATACAGTCGATTATGGTGAATTCAAATCCCGAAACGGTTTCGACCGATTATGACACGTCCGACCGCCTGTATTTTGAGCCCCTCACGCTTGAAGACATCCTTCATATATATCACCGGGAAAAACCCGAAGGGGTTATTGTCCAGTTCGGCGGCCAGACCCCGCTGCGCCTCGCGCGGCTGCTCGAAGAAAACGGCGTGAAAATCCTCGGCACCGGCCCGGATTCAATTGACCGCGCCGAGGACCGGGAGCGCTTCGCAGAGGTCGTGCGCAGGCTTGACCTCAAGCAGCCCGACAACGGCATCGCCTTTAACGAGGACCAGGCCCTGGCGATCGCGTCAAAGATAGGGTACCCGGTCCTGGTGCGGCCTTCATACGTGCTCGGGGGCAGGGCCATGGCGATCATCTATGACGAGCAGAGCCTGCTTCACTATATCAACACCGCGGTGGACCTTTCGCCTGAACACCCCATTCTGGTGGATGATTTTCTCGAGGATGCTGTTGAGATTGACGTTGACGCTCTGTGCGACGGTGAGGCGGTGTTTCTCGGCGCGATCATGGAGCACGTGGAACAGGCCGGCATTCATTCAGGGGATTCGGCGTGCATCATCCCCCCCGTTTCTCTGGGTGCTGAGATGATCGAAAAAATCACGGAAACCACCGAAGCGCTGGCCAGGGAGCTCGATGTTTCGGGGCTCATCAATATCCAGTACGCGATACGGGACAATGATCTGTTTGTGCTCGAGGTCAATCCACGGGCCTCGCGTACGGTGCCCTTCGTGTCAAAGACAACGGGTGTCCCGCTTGCGAAGATGGCGGTGAGGGTAATGCTCGGCGAAAAGCTTAAAGACCTCGGCCTGGTCAGGATGAAGGAAGTTCCGTTTGTAAGTGTCAAGGAAGCGGTGCTCCCTTTCAGCAAGTTTCCCGGTGTCGACACGCTTCTTACTCCGGAGATGAAATCAACCGGTGAGGTCATGGGGATTTCATACGATTTCGGCGAATCATTCTACAAGGCCGAGCTTGCCGCGGGCGACCGGCTCCCCCTTTCGGGCACGGTGTTTCTGAGCATTAACCGGCGTTCAAAGGACGACCTCATTGACGAGGTGACGAGCCTGTATAAAAACGGTTTTAAAATCATCGCAACCGAGGGGACCGCCCAGTTTTATCAGTCCCTGGGCATCGAGTGTGACATGGTTTTCAAGGTCAGCGAGGGCAGGCCCAATGTCGTGGACCTCATTAAAAACAGGGGAATTGATCTGATCATTAACACTCCGGCGGATAAAATATCCAAAGATGACGCTTTTTCCATCAGGCAGGCCGCGGTCAGGTACCACGTTCCTATCATGACCACAATCCAGGCGGCAAAGGCGTCTATCCGCGGGCTCCTTGAATTGAAAAAAAGAAATTCCTTTCTTGTAAAACCGATTCAGGAATACCACAGGGAAGTGTTCTGAACCATATAAGAATCATCGCAGCTCTACTATGCTGTCATTCCGGCATACTCCTCCACATAGGCTTCACAACTGCATAAAAGAATTGAAATTTTATTCATTGATTATAAAATGTCATTTTTTCATAACACCGTGACGATAATCGAATCGTAAAATGTATATAGTTATTACCGGATACGATCAGAGAATCGGTCCTGCGAACAGAGTTTAACTATGGCCGAAAAGATTTTACTCAACAGCGCTGATATAGAGAATATTGTTTCTGAAAACGCTCAAAAGATTTACCATGATCTTTTAGACAGAGATAATTTTGCTCTTGTCGGAGTGCAGACCAGAGGTGTCGAGCTCGCCAGAAGACTGCAAAACAGGATTGAGGAGCTTTCAGGAAAGAAAGTAAAAAATGGTATTCTTGACATCACCTTCTATCGTGACGATCTGGCAACACGGGGGATGCTTCCCTCGATTAAGGAAACGAGAATTGAGTTTGATATAGCACGCATGACCATTGTGCTTGTTGATGATGTTATCTTTACCGGCAGGACCACCAAAGCGGCGCTTGAAACAATAACCGCTTTTGGACGGCCCGGCGCCATTAAGCTGTTCGCCCTGATTGACCGGGGAAACAGGGAACTGCCCATCCAGCCTGACTATTGCGGTTACAAAATAACCACCAAAGTAACTGACGCCATAAAGGTCCAGCTCCGTGAAATCGATGGAGTTGAGGACTCTGTGGTGCTGGTTGAACAGTGACAGGTCCTTATTCCCTATAGGGCTGCTATTATTTTTTTCAACTCTTCCTCGAGGATTTTCCCATTATTGATATTCTTCGCTGAACCCTCGACCGGGTATTTTGTCGCTTCGGTCATTACTTCGACGGCGATTTTGATGTCTTTATAATATTCAAGCTCTTTTTTGCTTAAAGTAACGGCCTTTGTTTCTGTTTCGTTGTTCAGGTGGATACTGTCCGTCATGTCATAGTTCAGGGCTGAAATGGTCCTGATGTCCTCACAGGCAATTTTAACCAGGGAATGCAGGCTGTTAAAAATGCTCCTTGTCGTTTCATTATATTCGATGTTTTCAATTATTTCTTCCATGGCAAGATAGTTTTTAAAGAGCATTGAGATGCTGACCGTGAGAACGGTTATGGTTTGAAGGTTTTGTTCAAAGATTTGATGCTTTTTGTCAACCAGTTCCATTATTGATATGGAGTCTTCATGGAGTTCCCCGGTAAACTGGTTTACCTTTTCTGCGAATTCAAACTGGGAGCGGGAACTCTTGTTAACATCTGCCGCGATACTCCACCCTGTAGCAGCTTCATCAACAAGTGTATTAAGGATTGTCGTGTCTTTCTTCTGAATGTGTTCGCCGACTTTTTTATACTTCTCAACCATACTGAGCCCTCTTTGAAGGTTGGAAGAAGAACCAATAATTGCCTTTTCAGCGTCTTCAAGGCTTATTGATGCAAGTTTTTCAAGTTTTTTCAGTGATTCCTGCTGAAACTCTTTTCGTGTCACCAGGATTTTATCGAGAAGTATAATGTCATTATCAGCTGAGACGATACTGTTTATGTTCTGCTGGGCCTCTTCAATAACCTGTGAAAAATCGGTAACGATTTTTTCAATATTTTTTTTGATATCAGGAGTGAATGCGTTTTTCCCCTCAAGGGTTTTGATCAACTGTTTTTGTTTTTCAATATTTGTATTCAGGTTTAAACAGGTGTTGAGGACAAAGGTGTCCTGGTCCCTCAGCCTGATATTCGATTCGGCCACCATCCTGAAATCATTGTACAGCTTTTCTCCGATTTCCAGTGATTTATCGATAAACTCAATGGCCTTGCGTGAGTTGTCTTTTCTTTTTTTTGATGATTCATTCACCATCCGGGCTATATTGCCAAATTCTTCTGCGGTATTGTGAAGCTTCGAGAGCATTGCGTCATTCATCATTTACCTCTCACCGTGTATTCACTGTGGTTTGTTAGAAAACATCTGGTTCATTAAAACCGGTATATTATTGATTATCTCCGAATTGAAAAGAATGTCAATGGCATAAAACGGTTTTTTTCGGCTGGTACCTATATTCTGGATTTCTCATAACTGCAACCACAGGCTTGATGCGTTGAGGCGCTCTTTCTGACGCTCCCGGGAGGGTAATCGGGGATAATCAGATTTAATGATCAATCAATAGTGATTAGGAATTGCGAGAAAAGCCTGCGGACAGAGTCACTGTTTTTTGTGATTGAAATTCTTTTTTGCCATCAAATTATGTTTTTTTTGATTGACCAGGTGCAGTTCAAGTTCCAGTGGAGAGATTAAGTTATTTTCGACGAAATACCGCCCGAGAGGCTTCTGGGCGTTTTTCTGCCTCGTGAGGATCGCATTTTTCTGAAAGGTGTTCAGATATCCGAGCCGCAGGGCGCATTCGCCGAATTTTTCGTTTCTTCGCCTGTTTTTAAATATAAGCGCAATTTCATTCAGGGAAAGCAGGTTCCATTCACGCGCAATTGATCCGAACGTTGGCCGTTGCTCTCTCTGCCAGATAATCGCTTTAATTAAGACCTGGAGGGAAATAACCCCGCTGAAGAGCAGGAACTGGCCGAACGGAAGCTCATTTTTAGGCATATGCTGCTGGCTGCGGTCTGATTGGTTTTTTGATGACTCGCCGGTTTCGGATTGTTTTTCTTTTTCGTTTGCGCTGTGATAAGCAGTACCGTCAGCGGATTCTTTATGGTAAAACCAGGTGTGTTTTTTATTGTCACCGCTGTGGTTGTTCCTGATTGAAGCTATGTTCGCTCCTTCGCAGGTATATATAAAATGTCTGAGTTCATCATAGGCATGGGTTATCTGTTTGAAGCGTTCTGACAGTATATGTTCGCTGATGCCGAGGTGGCGTGCACGGTCGGGGTGATTATTTTTTATTTTATCACGGTAAGCGGATTTTAATGAAGTAATATTAAGTTTATATATCTGCTCCATTGAACTGAAATTCGACCCGGTAAAGAGGAGTGAATAGGCGTTAATAAGATTGGTGTTGGTTGAATAATATACTTTTTTTGACATATTAATGGTTTTATAGGTCTTTTATATTATTCTTCGGTATAATCGATGGTATTTTGTTAATAATTCCGCTAGTAAAATGTTTTTCACTTTTCATTTTTTTTTAAGTTATGGTATATATCCCCGGTAAAAGAATTAAACTGCCTGCCATAAAGGGAAACATAGATTCTTTGCACGACCGCATCATCAGTACGGGTATTTAGTTCGTGTTAAAAGTAATGATATGGCATAAATTTTTCAATTGAAAAATTAAAATTTTAGTATTATATTATATATTAAAATACTTATGGAGTTTTCGTCAATGAAAGATCTGATAATAATTGGTGCCGGCCCTGCCGGACTTGCGGCCTCGATTTATGGAATCAGGGCAGGGCTTGACTGTGTTGTCGTTGAACGCTATTCTCCAGGCGGCCAGGTTATGAATACCGATATGGTTGAAAACTATCCCGGTTTTGCCGAACCCGTGGGAGGCTGGGAGCTGATGTCGCGGATGGAAGAACAGGCCCGAAGGCTCGGTGTTGAAATTATGAACGGCGAGATCGCATCTGTTGATAAAAATCCTGATACCGGGATTTTTCAGGTCAAACTCAGTGACGGATCTGCAATCGAATCGCGTACGGTCATTATCGCGACCGGGGCTTCGTTCAGAAAGCTCGGGGTGCCGGGCGAGGCCGAGTTCACGGGCAGGGGAGTGTCATACTGCGCGACCTGCGACGGCGCTTTTTTCAAGGGCAAGGATGTTGTTGTCGTGGGAGGCGGTGATGTCGCGCTCGAAGAGGCCCATTTCCTGACCCGTTTCGCAAGCAGGGTTTTTCTCGTGCACCGGAGGGACGCTTTCAGGGGGGCAAAAATTCTTCAGGACAGGATCCATGCGGATGAAAAAATCACGCCTGTTATGGACTCCGTGATTGAAACAATTAATGGATCCGTGAAGGTTGAGGGAGTGACCCTCGCCAATAAAAAAACCGGCGATAAAAAAAATCTTGAAGCTGAAGGCGTTTTTATTTTCGTCGGCTATGATCCGAACACCGGATTCCTTCCCGCGGAAATTCTCAATCAGGCCGGGGAGGTCGTTGTTGACATGAATATGAACACGCAGATAAAGGGCCTTTTTGCCGCAGGGGACATCAGGAGCGGATCGAAACGGCAGATCGTCATGGCCGCAGCCGATGGCGCGACAGCGGCTCTGGAAGCCTATAATTATATCAGTTCCCTTGAATAGGTCTTTTCAACTGCCTGCCATATTTTTTTCTGGATATCAAGAAGGCGCAGTTCGTCTACCCGCAGGTAATCATAGCTGAAGTAAACATCATTAAGGAACAGCGCTTTTGAAAGAGACAGCTTGAGAAAGGGGATGTTCCCCTTCCCGTATTTTTTCATGATCAGGCCGCACCCGGGCTTTGAGGATATAATGCACTTCTCGGTTACCGTGCTGTTCTCTCCGGAGAATGATTTTTTCAGGTTTGCCTGCAGGGCCTCAAGAACAGTGTCCGGGCAGGTGCGCATTGTCTTTCCTTTTTCTTCGACCAGGTTTTCAAGAAATACTACCGGCCGCGGCTCCCCGGCGTCAGGCGCTGAAGGCGGGGCGATCGGCATCATGGTATGGCATTCGATGATGAGTTCTATCTCGCCGCTTGAAATGATTTTTTCAACAGTGTCGTGAAAGGGATAGTAATACCGTTTCAGGATATTCGAGAGCGCGATGTGATCAGGAAACTGGTCTTTTCTGAATACATCCCTGCCCTGCAGATCTGTTTTTTTAATGATACCGTCAGCGGCCCCGGGTGGAATTTCCCGGTACGACCGGTCCATATCGACAAAGAAGCGCGAGATATGGGTGTCGATCGACGCCGCCACCCTGTTGTTAAACGAAAAAATATCGTTGGCGCAGCTGTCAGACTGGTAAAAGAGATCAAACTCGCTCAGGGCAACATACCCTTCAAGCTCCTCAGGGACTCTCCTGCCTCCGTGGGGGATGATTATCAGAATTGGTAGTGATGATGTCATTCCTGCTTTTTTGTCCTGGCAAGGATTAATCAAGTGATTTTATCAGCGGGAGCCAGACAGTCAAATATAATTTCCTTGCATTTCCCGTGTAAGCTGTTATTCTCGTGTTCTAGCCACCGGCACAGGAGGTGCACCATGAAAGGTTTTACTGTTTCCATGACCATTTTTTTCTGGCTTTGCCTGAACGGCCTTATTCTGGCTTCTGACTGGCCCATATATAAAGGAAATATTTATTATACGGGCAATAACGATGAAATAACGGTTAAAAACAATAATTTGAAATGGCTCTATCAGGCGGATGAAGCGGTATTTAATCCAATATGCTCAGACGGGAAGGTGTACTTTACCGACCTGAAAAAGAACGTGTACTGCCTTGATGAGGAGACCGGCAAGGCCCTGTGGAAACTCAACCTTCAGGATTACTCCTCACAGTTCAGCGCCAATTCAAGGGTGATGGGGAAGGTGAAGTATCCGCTCATCAAGGGGAGCAACCTCTTTCTTACCGATTCAATAGCTCTTTACTGTCTTGACAAGAATACCGGCAAAGTGCTGTGGGCGCGCACCGGATTCAGGGAGGAACGACAGCTTGAACGGATGCAGTCATGGGACACGAGCAAGAGCAGCAAATGGCAGCCGGGAAAAAACGAAAACTGGGACCCTTCAATGAGCTCTCGTGGCACCGTGGACTATATTTATTCCAATCCCGTTATTCAGGAAAATTATATCTATTACGGGACCCGCAATCTTTTTCTTTCCCGTGAAATACGAAACGGCCATTTACAGTGGAACAATGAGCAGGTAAAATCCTACAGCGGGTTCCCGTCTTTTTACGAGGACAATATTTTTACCCAGTCAATGGATTACGCGAATAACCGGTTTCTGCTCCACTGCCTTGATGCGAATTCAGGGAAGGTCAAGTGGGAGCGGTCGCTGGGCATGCCGCATAAAATTTTTTCACCGGTCGTGTATAAGCGCAGGGTATATATGGCGAGCAATTCATCCATACTCTGCCTTGACCTCGGTTCCGGGAACGTCCTCTGGCAGAAGGATTACGGTGATCTGATATCGTCAAACCCGAGTTTTACGGAGCGCTCTATTCTTTTCACCGCGGGCAACAGGTCGGTCCTCATGATCGATCCGGATACAGGGAAGGCGCAGAAGAAGATCGATTCAGGAACACAGTCAAGCCCGTATTTCGTTACGGTGCGCGACCAGGTCTATGTCGCCAGTACTTATGAAAAGAAAGTAGGCAAACGCAATGTTCCGTTCACCCAGCTGCAGGGTCTTGCCATGAATGACGGAAAGGTATCCTGGTCGTTTGAATCCCCCTTTCCCGGAGGAGCGCATCAGCCCGTTGCGTCACAGGGGATAATGTATCTCCCCGCAGGAAATTACATGTACGCTGTCGGTACCGACTATTATCCCAGGGTCATCAAGGGAGGAAGCGCGGTGTATGACCCGTACATGCGTTACGAAGAAGCACCTGATATGCCGCCCGCAGAAGTTAAACAGGATGTTCCCCAACAAGCGGAACCGAAAAAGGACAAGCCGGAAAAAATTCCCATGAGGGACATGAAAATTGCGGTAACGGGCCCTGGCGGGAAAAATGTTCCCGCTGAGATCGAGATAAAAAAATGGGACAGGGGAAAGCTCGTTTATTCCGAGAAAAGGCAGATAAGCGCGCCAAAGACGATATCGGTCCCTGACCTGGATGACGTGGAAATCACCGCCTCATCCGGCGGCTATGTTCCGAAGAAGGTCATCGTGTCCCGTAAAGACAAAGAGCGTATCATAGAGCTCGATGAGATCAAACCCGGGGACAGCATCATTGTTGATAATGTGTATTTTGAAATAAACCAGGCCCATCTGCGCAAGGAGTCGTTGAATATTCTTGACCGTATGATAGAAAACCTCAAGGCAAGCCCTTCGATAAAACTTGAAGTCAGGGGGCACACGGACTCGACCGGGACAGGGGAATACAATCAAAAACTTTCTGAAAGAAGGGCCGACGCGGTTGTTGAGTATATGATTAAAAACGGCATAAGCCCTGAACGTCTGAGCGCGGTCGGTTTGGGGAAAGACAAGCCGATTGCGGACAACAGCACAGCCGAAGGACGAAGAAAAAACAGAAGAACCGAATTTTACATTCTTGATAACTGATTACTTCATGAGCAGGGGACTCGATCAGGGGAAAAGATATTCCCGATGCTGCCCTGCTTACCAGATGTAGAGAAGGGGATTGATGGGATTGCCGTGGCGCCTTATCTCGAAATGAAGATGGGGGCCGGTTGAGCGTCCCGTTGAACCGGTTGTCCCGATGGTTTGTTGTTTATGGACCCATTGTCCCTGCTTAACATGTATGTCCGTCAGGTGGGCGTATACCGTTGAATATCCTTCATGGTGCTGAAGGATGACCGTATTGCCGTAGCCGTCCTTCCAGCCGCTGAACATGACCATGCCTGATTTTGACGCTTTGATCGGCGTGCCCATTTTTCCGTGAATATCGATCCCGGTGTGGAAAGCGGTGTCATGGAAGTAGGGGTCAACCCGGTCACCGAAAAGAGAGGTGAAATATCCTTTAAGCGGTGTCGAGAAAATTTTGCCGTAAGCATATAATTTGTCCAGTGAATCGTTCACCACTACCGGGGTTGCCTCTTTGAAAAATACCAGCCGAACATCATCTTTAGAGATGAGCTTGAAAAGGGATGGAAGATAATCGCCGTTGAGGCTTTCGTCTGCATCCAGGAGCCGCGACATTCTCCAGACATCGATAACATCATCGAAAGCGAAGAGAACTCCGTCTTCGGCGGGGATGACCACCTCCGTGTCCCTGTTGGCGTTAAGTGATGGTATATGCGGGTTGGCGGCAATAAAGGTGTCTATGGTTATATTATTGCGTTTTGCCACCTGCCAGAAGGACTCGCCCGCTCTCATGCGGTGGATGCCGAGTTTGACTCCGGCGTCATAGGGATAATTTTTTATCAGGCTGATGTATTCTTTTTCCGAGTTGAACAGGGGGAACCCGTTTTTAAGTACGTAAGCCGACCTCTCAACGCTGATGCTGTCTGAAATGATTGCAACAATCAGGTTTCCTGCTATGACTATGCCGCCCAGGCACAGGGCAGTAATCGTTGCGTATTTTTTTAACTGGGAAAACTGGTACCTGTTAATGGGTATTCCATTGAACATCTTTATTCTCCTAGTTTTTTTGATTTAACCGCTGCCGCTTCAACAGCATCCATAACGATACCTGAAAAGCCCGATTTTTCGAGCACATGAATTCCTTCTATTGTCGTGCCGCCCGGTGATGCGACTCTTGAACGCAGTGTTATCGGGTCTTCGGATGATTCCATCAGGAGCGTCGCCGAACCCAGCACGGTCTGCGCGGCCAGGAGCAGGGCCTTGTCCCGGGGGAGCCCCATTTTAACGCCGCCGTCTGCAAGTGCCTGAATAAACGTAAACACAAAAGCAGGGCCGCTGCCTGAAAGCGCGGTGACCGCATCGAACATTTTTTCCGGCAGTACCGCGACTTTCCCGATAAGCGAAAAAACCGATTCGATCTTTTCGCGGTCCTTTTCGGTTACGGTCTTGTTCCCGGTTATGACTGACATGCCTTCCCCGACCATTGAGGGAGTGTTGGGCATTATCCGGATGATTTTTTTATCGCTTCCCAGAATTGCTTCAATTGAGGAGATGGAAACACCGGCAGCGATTGAAACAATAATAGTATCGGCTCCCAGTGATTCCCTGATTTCTTTCAGGACGGAAGGGACGACATCAGGCTTGACTGCGAGCACCAGCGCGTCGGCAGAGCATGATTCCCCGGCTTTTTTCACCGGGGTAATACCGTGTTTGTTTTTCAGTGCAAGCACGCGCTGTTGTTCAGTGTCAAAAACCAGTATCTTTTCAGCGGGCATCGATCCGGCGAGCCGTGCGATGATGGCGCTTCCCATGTTCCCGGCGCCGATGAAGCCGATTGTGTTAACGGTATGTTTCATTATGAATATCTTCTTTCACCGAATAAAGCCGCCCCGATCCTGACCATGGTCGCGCCTTCTTCAACGGCGATGTCATAGTCAGACGACATCCCCATTGACAGCTCCCTGAGTTCAGTTCCAAGGCCGGAATTTATTTGTTTCATGAGCTCCCGCGTTTTTATAAAAACATTTCTGATGACGTCCCTGTTGTCAGTAAAGGGCGCCATGGCCATGAGCCCGAGGAGTTCCACGTTGTCCAGTTTTAATATTTCTTCAACAAGCTGCGGCGCCCGCTCTGGGGTGACTCCGCTTTTGCTCTCCTCACCAGAGGTGTTTACCTGGATGAGGATTTTCTGTTTTTTTTCTATTTTATGTGCTTCTATATTAACGGCCTGTGCTGTTTCAATCTTGTCAATGGAATGGATGAGATCAAAAAGCCTGACCGCATCTTTTGCTTTATTTGATTGCAGGTGCCCGATCATGTGGAAGCAAAAATTACCACGAAGGACCGGTATTTTCTTTTTAGCTTCCTGTACTTTATTCTCTCCGAAAAGACTGATCCCCGCATCGATTGCCTGCTGCACCACTTCTGGCGGGAAGGTTTTGCTCACCGCGATAATGGTGACATCCCCCCTGCTCCCACTGCTGTTCGCTATTCGGGAAATTTCTTTTTCCAGTGATCGGTAATTTTCTATGACACTCATCTCGTTTTTCGATGATTTATATTGCCACCGGACGTTGATTCTCCTGATACAGGGTTTATTATTTAACTGCCGTTACTTCCTCAGCAAAACAGTAACAGCACAAAATTTTATATGGTTAGAAAAATATTTAAGAAATAAATACTGAAATTTTATTATTTATGTTTTGATATGAAAAAATATCTGTAAAGTCAAGGACTTTTTCTCCAGTCACAGGCTGGCTTATAACAGGCGTTGGTAAAAACAGCACGGCCGGGCCGGTTTTATTTTTTAGTTATTCAAGATCTGAATATACTTCCCTGTTAACCGGGCCGGGTTCCGGTAGTTCAGAATTACCGTGGCAGATGTTAAGGCAGAGCAGATATTTGAAGGCACCTTTGTCGAGTTTCAGTCCTCTGGCAATATCAAGAGGCAGGGGGCCATGGTCCATGTCGAGTCCATAAAAATATCTGAAACAAAACTGGTATGAAAGGGGCACTGCTGTTTTATACAGGCCGGTACTCTTGATGCTCAGTGCTGCGCATAACCCTGCCGGCACCAGGGCCCCGTGAGTAAAGGGGACCCAGTTGTTCCAGTTCATGGGATAGTTTCCCAGTACGGCTTCAGGTACTGCGGGAAATGCCATTCCCGTGACATGGTCATAATCGTAGAGAAGGATCTGGGAATGGTGGAAGTTGTTGCTTAACTTTTTAATCTGGTCTTTCTTAAGTGTTGAAAAGAGATTTTTTTCTTTATCCTTTGCAGCGGTTTTTATAGCCGCAACCCCTTCGACAGTCTGTCCGTCATGATATCGTATCGTGGCAAGTATTGCTATATCACCAATGTGGTTGCTTATGTCTTTACTGAGCCTGTGCAGCGTCCACTGTGTTTTTATCGAGTTTCCCGGAACATTGACTTCCCTTGAGCCGAATATGCCGGCTATGCCTTTGAGAACAGTGAGAGTGATAATATCTTCCTCCCAGTAATCAGGATAGTTCCCCGTAGTCGCCTTATAGAGCAGGGATTCAATCCTCTGGGTCAATTCTTTGGTGTTGTTTGTTCCCTGGCTTTTAATATGCTGCACTGAAATCATGTTTAACTCCTTTTAGTGGGGATACTTTATCATGAGTATACAGATTTGCAATAATAAAATACTCCCTTACGGGTATATTAAAATGGCATCGGTGATGAAAACTTTCTTTACAACCAGGCATTAAAAATTACAGTTGGGCATATTGATCAATAAATCTGAAGGAGTATATATCATGAATATTTTAATCTTTGGGCCCAATGGAAGCGGGAAAGGGACACAGGGTACCGTTGTCCAGAAACAGTTTAGCATTACTCATATCGAATCCGGCGTTATTTTCAGGGAAAACATCAAAGGTGGAACCGAACTCGGTAAAAAAGCGAAGGAATACATAGACAGGGGAGACCTTGTACCTGATAACATCACCATCCCCATGATTCTTGACCGTCTTCAGAAAGACGATTGCAAAAACGGCTGGCTCCTTGACGGCTTTCCCAGAAATTCAGAGCAGGCAAAAGCGCTTCATGAAGCCCTTGAAGGCAAAGGCATCAAACTTGATTATATCATTGAGATCATTCTTGACAGAGAAATAGCGAAAAACAGGATTATGGGAAGAAGGCTCTGCGCCAATGACAATAACCATCCCAATAATATTTTCATCGATGCGATTAAACCGGCTGAAAAAGACGGGAAAACGGTTTGCCGTGTATGCGGTGGCGAACTTTCAGCCCGTTCAGATGACCAGGACGAAGACGCGATCAACAAACGGCACAATATATATTACGATAAAAACACCGGCACTCTCGCCGCGGTACAATACTATAAGGACCTGTCCGTGAAGCAGGGAGGCAAACCCAAGATCGTTGAGCTGGACGGAAAGCCCGGGGTTAAGGAAGTAGGCGAAGAGCTTGCATCAAAACTGAAATAACAACGAACCGCTTCGGTAAAACGAAGCGGTTTTTTTTTAGGTGAATGATGGTCTCTGCAATAAACTTGACAGTTGAAAAGACGCTCTCTATAATGACAGAGACCATATCATGTGGTGATATGGTCTCAATACGAAAAATAAATGATAATTGAGAGATTATAACTATGGTTGAGGAATTATTTCAAAAGAAATTTAAAAAAGCCATCATTCTTATGATTACCACTGTGGGATTAAACCTCGGTCTTTCTGTATGTTCTCTTGTTTTTAAGGGTTCAACAGAATTTAAAGGTTATCTTTCCGGCACATTGTTGAGCATGGTTTTTTCTATTCTTTGGGTCTTTATGGTCAGAAAGGTATCCTTTTCAAATCCCATGGTCCTTTTTTCATTATCTCTGGGATCTTTTCCCATTAAGATTCTTGTTTTTGCAATCTTTGCGTTTGGGGGGCTGTTGCTTTTTCAGATGAACCAGATGTATTTTGGAATGGCCTTCCTTTTAGGCACCGTGATAAGCCTGATAATAGAGGTCTGGTTTATTATAACGGTTAACAGGATCATCCGTGAGTCGAAGGGTGAGTAAACAAGAAAGGACTCCTTTTAAAACTTATGAAAAAAGAAGATCTAACAAAACTTACAAAGGAAGAGCTTCTCTCTTTTATTGATAATCTTTCCGTTATGGGAGATATAAACCTGGATGATGTCTCTCCTTTGCCGATTGATTATAAAGCGCTTCTTGAAGCAACGTCGGACATTATCTTCGTAATTGATAAGGAAGAAAAACTGATTTATGTGAATCAGGCATGGCGCAGCTTTTATCCTTCCAAGAAAGCTGTTCAGGAAGGGGAACATTACAGCAAGTTTATTCCTGAAATCGAGCGCGACCGCGCTGTCCATGTTTTTCGGTCAGTTATCAATGACGGCACTGTTATTGAAAACGAGATAATGAAAACCCTGGATGAGGATGGAAATACGGTTTATTTTCTCATCACTTTCTCACCTTTGCGCTCCTCGGGCGGTGTGATCCATGGACTGGTCGGTATAATGAAAAACATTACCGAACGTCATTTAATGGAGAGACGTCTAAAGGAAAACACCAGAATTCTTGAAGAGAAGGTCAAAGAGCATCTTGTTCAGTCAGATGAAATTAAAGGACTGCGTGACCTGAACGAGGAATTCATCAAAAACGCTCCCATCGGTATTTTTATGATGGACCGTTCCGGCATTATGCTCAGTGAGAACCCCGCCCTGGCCAGAATCATGGGCCGTTCCCATGGCGAAACCGCGGTCGGGGTTAACCTTTTAAGCCACAATGGTTTTATTGAAGCCGGTTTTAGTGACCTTTTTGAACGCTGCCTCAGGGATAAAAAAACGATTACAGTTAAAAACGCCCCGTATGTTCCCCTTATCGGCGACCGTGAACTTATAATTAATGTTACCATGACGCCTGTCCTTGATAAGAGCGGTTCGGTTGAAAAGGCCATCGTTATGGTTGAAGACAACACCGAGCAGGCCAGAATCACTAAAAGGGTCAACCGGGCCGAAAAGCTTTCCGCTCTGGGTTTTCTCGCCAGCGGCGTGGCATCTAAGCTGACTGACCCTATCAACAGGATGTACATGGACCTTAATTTTGTTAAAAATAATATCAGAGAAGACAATCCGGGTTATGAGTATGTCGAATATCTGGTCAAGGAATTGAACATAATTAAAAACATGTCTGAACAGCTTGTAGCTCTTTCAGGGACAGATGACGTCAACAGGGAGATTTGTGAAATAAACAAGGCACTGACCACCCATCCTCTTGATGTCCAGCTGAACAGGCTTAAAAGCAAGGGCTTTGATATAAGCCTTGACCTTCCCGATGAAAGCCCCAGGGTCAGGGCATCGTCGAAACAGATCAAGCAGGTCGTTCATGACCTGATTGAAAACGCAGAAGAGGCCATGCCTGAAAGTGAAGGTCATATTGAGATAGCAGTTAAAACCCTCACGGGAAAAGACGGTTTATATGTTGCGATAACGATTACTGATTCGGGCATAGGGATTCCCGATGACAATCTTAAAAGGATTTTTCTGCCTTTCTTCTCCACAAAGGGGTCTGAGGCAACAGGTCTTGGACTCATGATCGCGTCAAGTATCGTTGAAAATTTAGGCGGATCAATAGGGATTAAGAGCAGGCCCGGCGAGGGTACGTCGGTAAGGATAGTGCTGCCCATGGTTGTCGATGAACCGGAGCAGAAGGCTCAGCATTAAACGTTACAGGATTGAATTATGATTAACGTCCCAAGCGATATCCGAAAGATGTTTTCTGACGAGGGGTTCACCATCGTTACCCATGATACTACGGGTACAGGGTCGGACCGTCAGATGACAGGCGAGGCAGAAAAAGAACTGGTCGACCACCTGAAACATGTGGCGAACAAGTTCTCTTCAGCGAGAGAGGGAGGGCCTGTAGTCACCGACAAGGCCGAAAAGGTGCCTGACCGGAAATCCGAAATTTCGACCTTCATGGCCGCGTCTACGGCGACGTTCGACATCCCCACAATCATTGAGTACCTGAACTGGCACATGAACAGGATCGCCGAAAATGTTATCGGCAGGGACGAGATCATCAAACAGGCGATATACGCGATACTGACCGGTGAGCACATGCTGCTTCTCAGCCGGACCGGGATGGCCAAATCGTACCTGGCCAATTACATATTCAATACCTTTGAGGGAGCCAGGGTCTTCTCTTCACAGGCGAGCAAGGACCAGACACCGGACAACTATTTCGGGCCTTATAATATTGAAGAATTCAAAAAAGGCAAAATACGCCACAACACACGAGGTTCCATAATTGAAGCGAACCTTGTCTTTCTTGATGAATTTTTCGATGCCAGTGACGTTGTGCTCAGGTCTCTTCTCTCGGTCCTCAATGAGCGCAAGTTCATTAATGGCTCGGAACAGATCGATGTAGCGGTGCACTCCGCAATCGCAACCGCGAACTACATGAGAATGAACGAAGTGACCGAAGCGGTTCTCGACCGTTTTACCTATAAATCAATCATCCCCGAAGACGGCAATACCTACAGGCAGCTGCTTATTGACCACACCTATGGCTTCAGCAAGGGCAAACCGGTTGAGCCTGAAAAGAAAATATATTTCAACCAGATACTCTATCTTTCTGATATCATCAAGAACAACAATAAAGAAACCGTTGTGGAAATTCCCGACTTCATCTATTTCATGAAAAACGTCATGGTCAACAAGTTTGTCAGTGATATGAGGAAAAGCGATTATAATTATTTCGTGAGCCCGCGGAAACAGGCGAAGATGGCCGACTTCCTGCGCGCGTCAGCGGTGTTGAACCGCCGTTTTGAAGTCAACATGGATGACCTCAAGGACATGTATCTCGCCCTGTGTACCCTGAACAGTTTTGTATCAGTAAAGGCAAAAGACAAGTCCGAGAAGGATGTTTTTCTTGACGCTTACCAGCAGACCATGGTGCATTTCAACACCACGGGCGCGATCCAGCAGATTGAATACCTGCTCAACGTCAGAAAGATCCTGCAGGAGATCCGGGAAAATCCGGAAAAGCGTGATCAGATTCTTGAAAAGAAACATCTTATCGACAGCCTGCTTAGTATACTGAGAAAGGTCTTCCCCTCAAAAAGAAAAGAGGATGAAAAGCTTACGATTGAATCACTGAAGAAAGGCGTGCTTGAGCTCAATCCGACTGTTGAAGACGTAGCTGAATTGAAGGACGGTATTCTCCGGGACTACCAGGATGTTTATTAAAATCAGGTAAACTATGGATTCCTCGGCTCAGCAAAGTCTTGATTTTTTTGAATACTGGGATTCTTTTGGTTTTTTTGACGCGATCCAGGTCGTCCTTCCCCCTGACTTCATGGTCCTTTTTGATATCGCCCGTATTATCTTTTCGCATGACGTGACTTCCGAAGCCTACCAGGCCATCGAAGAGATTTCCAAAGAAGATATAATCCTCGAACCGGACAGGGACGAAAGCATACAGGTCAACCGTATTGAAAAGGTGTCCCCCCTGAGCGACAAAATGGAGATAGACACCTACCGCACGATACACGAGATCAAGAAGGCGCTTCCCCGTGAACTCGCCCAGGAGGACGCCGTATTCGATATAAAGCTTTTCACCAAATCGCTGCTGGTGCAGAAATTTTTTGAATCAGAATCGGACAGCTTCAAGCCGGTCTCCACGTCGCAGGACGAATCGGGCAAGGACGCGCAGCGTTTTGAGCAGAAGTTTTATCTTCTTCTTGACCGATCGCCTTCAATGGAGCTCAAGATGAGGTCCTTTTATGCGAAGTGCATTGTCGCGGAATTTTTACGCAGAAAGATGAAGAGCAAGTCTAAGATATTTTACCGTCCCTTTGACTCGACTCCCGGCAAGCTTTTCAAGGTGCAGAAACCCGAGGACTATCCGGTCCTGATTGAAAGAATACTCCTCACCACCACCGGCGGCAAGAGCACGAACCTCCAGGAGGCCGTGTTCCAGGCGATCAGCGATATCAATTACGAAAAGGAATCAACAAAGTCCGAGATACTGGTGGTGACCGACGGGATCAGTAAAATTGAAAAGAACAAACTTAAGGTGAAACTGGGAGACATCAAGCTCAATGTGCTTAAAATCGGCAGCGACCTGGGCGAGCCTGATTTTTACGACATGCAGGAATACATGAGGAACGAGAATATTGATTTTGATTTTACCACCCTGAACATGAAGGATGTCAGGAAGGAACTCCAGGAGCACCGAGAGACCCAGGAAAAAGACAAAACGAACGGCACCAGGGACGTCTCCCTTTCGCGGCAGAGAATTCTCAGGTATATCTACGATTATTCTGATAACATGTTTAAAGACCTCAAATATGTGTCACACCGTTTCATTGAAATCAAGGACCTTGAAGGAGGGGGCCTTTTCAAGATCAACGATGAAGACACGGAAAATATTTCCCGGTGGGTCAGCCAGGTTGAGGGAATAGCCATCAGCGAGCTCGATTCCGAGTCGAAGAAACGCCTGTATAAGCAGGTTTATTTTCTCGCACAGTATGTGCAGATGCTCCTTGATCACGGGAACGAGGGGAACGAGACGCTTCTTCATTCCCGGGAAAAACTGCAGCTTGTCAAGCAGCGCCTGCTCAGCGATCCCGAGTTGATGTTTACGGTCATTCAGGTCAATGAGCTTGACGAGGACAAGAAGCTCATGAAGCTTGCCCGCAAGGAAGCGCGCAAGATGATGAAGGAGATGAAGCTCAATGAAAAACGGCTCTCGATTAAACAGATGAAAAAGGCCAAGGTCGTTTTTACCATGGATGTCGGCGAGGGCAGCATGGGGCAGTTCCTTCTGCTGATGGTCATTAAACTGCTGCAGCTTATAAAAAAGATACTTCTTTTCCCCTTCAGTATTTTTCGTAAAAAGGAAAAACCCGAAAAAAATCAGTTCAGGAACGATTTGCACTGAAAAAATTACGTTGATTGCGGTTTTCTTCATTCATACAATACAGGAGCCGGTGATACCTTAGATGCTTGAAGCGCGAAAAGAGCGTGAATTCAGGAAGAGTTACGCACTGTATTATCCGGTGGTGCTCAGTTTTCTGGTTTCAAAGGTTGGTGACATGGAAGACGCCGAAGACATATGCCAGGAAGTTTTCATACGGTTTTATAATCATTACGCGGACATTCGGGAGAAGAAGAACTGGCTTTTCACCGCGGCCCGTTTCGAGATCACGAACTACTTCAACAAAAAGGCGACGGCGAGAATTGACACGGCCGATATCGACAGCCTGGACAATGACCAGAGATTCGCATCAGAAGACCGGTACCGGGAAGACCGCATCATTATACGCGACATTATTGATGACCCTGCCAGCTTCAGGGATGAAAAAGAAAAGCTGCTTTTTGACCTGGTCGCGGTATACGGTTTTTCCTATAAAGAGGCGGGCCGGTACCTTGACATGACGCGCTGGCAGGTGGAATATAAATACCGGTCGGTTGAAAAAAGGATCGCGGCATTGTTGAAAGAAAAGGGAATCAAGGAGGCGTCTGACCTCTTATGAATAAAAATGAAGTCAGGAACATTTCGCAGCTTCTGGGCCGTTACGGGCTTACCGCTCCGGTCAGTGCAGAGATGCAGAGGCGCATGGCGGATGATTACGCGCCCCTGTACCGGAGAATAGTGAAAAAAGCTCCCGGCGCCGCCCTGTTCGGTTCAGTGATCGCCGCACTGTTTTTCCTGGTAAAGAAAATGGCCGTGCCGGTCCCGCTCGTGAAGGCGGCGGCAGCGGTTGTGCTGTCCGCATCCGTGGGCGCGGGCGTATACCTCGCGATGAGTCCCGGTTTGCACGCGCCGGTCCCGGCCCCGGGGGCTATCATCCGTCCCTTTGCGAGCAGCTCTCTTGATGAGAAAACCGCCGTCGAATTGTCCCGCGGGCTTGCCCGGTCACTTGACCGCAGGTTCGGCCCGGGCTATTCCTCACTGGCGACAGGGCCGGGCATTGCCGGCGCCGGCCTGGCGGTATTCGGCACTGCCGAGGCGATGGGAAACGGCATGATTGTCATCGTTAAAGTCATTGATCCAGAAACGTCCCGCCTTTTATGTATACTCGAAGAGAGATTCACCTCAGCGGATGAAAGGGACAGGGCCTTTGAGCGCATGGCCGCACGGTTCCCCTCTCCGGCGAAAAAGTGACCTGAGCGGCGTTTTTCCCGGTTCTTCGCCTTGACATTATGCTGGAGCTGTTACACTCTGTACCTTTCCATGGTCGCAGAACGATACCGCATGATGAAAAATAAGTCCACAGTCATTCTTGTCTTTTTGCTTGCGGGGATGTTTTTCTGCCCGGAAATTGTGTCCCGCTGCCGTGCCGCGCAGCATGACAAGATCACGCTCGCGGTGCTGAACTTCCGCGCCCGGGGCGTTCCCCTCTCTTATGCCGGGATCGCGGGCAATTATCTTGAGATGGCCCTGCTGCGCCATGCGGAGCTTGTCCTGCTGGAGCGCGGCCAGGTGAAAAGCGCGTACCGGTCTGATGAAGTGAACCGGTACTCCTGCCAGGACGATTCCTGCGCCGTGCTCGCGGGCCGGGCCCTTTCGGCGGACTACGTGGTCCTGGGTGACGTGGTCCGCAACGGCCGCTATGCCATTGAGGCGAGGGTCGTTTCCGTGAAAAGCGAAACTGCGGTTTTTTCGTGTACCGTGAAATACGGATCGCAATCCGGCGCGAAAAAGGCCGCGCGGATCGCGGCAAAAAAAATCGCCGCGGCACTTATGGGCCTTCGCGATACTTCTTCCGGCAGAGATGATATAAAAGCCCGCGCCGCGGCCCCGGTGTATATCGACGCGCACGCGGACTTTGCCGTGTTTCAGCCGTTCGACCGCTTTTCCCGCCTGGTGCGCACCGGGCTCGGTTTTACCTGCGGGATCATGGTCTCGGGGATGTCACCTGTAGCGTCAGATAAAGCGAGAAATATCTCGGTCGGTTTTGATTCAGGCCTCCTGTACTCGCCGGGGAGGATAAATTCAGACGATTCATTCATAATGGCGCCCTTTTCGTTTTCACTGGGCTATCAGGTCCCGGTCGCGGAACGCTTCTATTTAATGCCGCTGATATCGGGAGGGTTCAGTTATCTCGCCTTTCGTCATGAAAGAGGCGACGGCTTTGACATGGAGGACCGCTCACAAAAATGGTCCATCGATCCCCACTTCAGGGTTTCACTGGTTATGGGGGTCCCCCTTGTCATGAATATCAGGCTTGAGCTGGTGACCGCGTTCTGGGTTCTTGGTGAAACACCGGACTCGCCTTATTTTTTTACCGCCCACCTGGGCCTGAACTGGCGTTTTGAAGTACCGTAATTTTTTTATTTTTTTTCCTCCGGATGGTTCATTTCCCATTCTTTACTATGATGCAGGGACGGAAGAGTAACCGGAAACCCGGCACCAATAATTGATATGGGGTAATGTCATGATAAGAAGAATAATAATGATTGTTGCAATCGCGGCGTTCTCTCTCGCGATCAGCTGTGACGGCACGACCGGTGATGACGCGGCTGCGGCTGACAGCATGGCCGCTTTTGAGGCTTTTAATAACGCATTCGCGCCATCAGGTGAAGCCTATACGTCAAACCTGTATACCGCGATCAACCAGTCGATAATCGGCGCTCTGACAGGCGTTGGCAGTGAGTTCTGGGTTGAAAATCCCGCCATTGATGCAATAGTAGAGGTGGGCCTTTCAGGGGCAAGCCCTGATTCGATCAATGCCCTTTTATCGCTCATCCATGCGGCGGTGCTCAATCCATGGACGCTTCTTGATACCACGTCACTGAACGGAACTCACGGGTGCGTGAGCTGGTCAACCGGCGTTGATTTCGATCTTCAACTGGTTCAGGCCGTCAAAGATCTTTTTAACGGGAAATGGTGGACCCTGACTGTTCAGACTTCGTTAAACGAATGCGGGGATGTTGCGGGGCAGGTGACCGTGGAAATTTCCGGGTCACGGCTCGGCGTGGTGTACCAGGTCCATGTGTACGGCGATATCACGGTAAATTCCATGCCGGATGAAACTTTTGCGCTTGACGTTCTCTATGACCTTGAAGAGTGTTTCAATTCATGGGACGGTGTTGACTGGTCAGGGACTGTCAACGGTTACACAATTTCCGATGCATACTGAAAGTAATTGTTGAAAAATTTTTCCTGCCGCGTTCAACTGGTCACATGCCATTTGGGCGCGGCAGTTTACCTGGAGATTGCAATGGCGGCATGTTTAAAATTCTTGTTCCCGGCTCTTATCGTGCTGGTATTATACGGCTGCGACGATCTTGTGAGCAGTATGGACACGCATGAAACCCTCGGAGCGGAAGACACCGCTGAAGCCGTTAACGATATCATCCTGATGGAACTCAACTCCACTGACGGCGCGCTGCTGATCACCTTCAACTCTGAAGGGGAAAATCCCGGTGTGACTGTTGAAGCCGGGACCACCGGCGGGTGTATCTCTCTTGATGGTGGAGGATTTTTCCCGTACGGGACCGCGTCATGGCAGGCGGCTTTTAATCTTGTTTTTGACCAGTGCAGCGGCGATTCCGGAAGCCTGTACAATGGTACGCTTTCCGTGGGCCTCTCGGGTCCTCTTGGCTCAATAAGCAGGTATGATTTTACCGGAAGGATCGCTGCTGAAGGCCCTGTTGATGGCCGCATCGATATTGATCTTCACTATATCATTGAACTTTCGTGCATCCTTGACTGGGACTGCTGGAGCGGTTCGGTTAACGGTTACACGGTCGATCAGCTCCGGGATGCTCTTAACCATTAGCCGGGCCGATCATTTTTTTCTTATCCCCGATTTGAATAACGTTTTTTTTCAACATCCTTTCTTTTTTTCTCGCGTCAAAAACCGTAAAAATACTGTAGGCAACCATGAGCAGCGGGCCAAGTCTCAGTCCTCCATGCCGGATTATCTGCATCGCTTTGCTAAGCAAAAAACGCGGTGAAGTTATTTTCCGGTACAGTGCAGTATAGCCGCTTACCAGTTCTTCAGGGGACATTTTTTCGGGCCGGTATACCAGGTGGTGAAAATCGTAGCGCTCCCAGTTCGTATCGATTATCCTTCCTTCATCAACAAGGCGCCGGTATATTTCAGTAGTGGGGAAGGGGACCATGAGGTCAACATACGCGAAGTTGATGCCTGATTTCCTGCATAAACCGTATATTCTGGAAAAGCTGTCCGGTCCGTCAGAATCAATACCGCAGATGAAATTTCCCTGTATGAGCATCCCGCGCCTGTTTACCTCGGTAAAAAGGTGTATCATGTCTTCAACAGTACCGGAGCCGTGTTTCCTGAATGACTGTGAAAGGCTTTCGATGCCCACGGCAATCCATTTGACGCCGCCTGCCTGAAGCGCGTCGAGGAATTCAGTGTCCTTCAGCCTTACCAGCGTGGTCTCGATCCAGAGCTGCTTTTTCAACGGCGCGATTTTTTTCATCAGCTCAAGGGTATGTCTTTTATCAAGGCCGAAAGTCGCATCGCACAGGCCTAAAACCGGGCTTTTTACGGTTTTAATTTCATTTACTATGAGATCGATGTCCCTGGTCACATAAGTCCCGGGCATATACGGGTTGCAGAATTCACAGCGGTACGGGCAGCCCAGGGAAGCGGGGATGAGGGTGAACTGCCAGGCTTTTTTCTTCCTGTAGATATGGTAAAGATCTTCAGGGAAGCTGAATTCATTCATCGTGTCTTCGATGACAAGGGCCCGGTGCCTGCCGCGTTTGATTTTTTCTGATTTAATGCCTGAAAGCAGTTCCTGCCACTGCCTGCGGCACAAGGAGGCGACCACAATATCGCAATGGGCGGCGCCTTCATGAAGGGTCAGCTGACCATGAAAATGCGGGCCACCCAGAATGACGATTTTCGAATTTTTTCTGAAACGCTCGGCAATCCGGTATGCAGCCATCGCGGTCTGTGTGTAAACGCTTATGGCTATTACGTCAGCCCGGGTATCGTAGCAGATGTTTTTTTCGGTGCTGACCCTGAGAGTGATTTCATGTCCCAGTGATTCGGTCCATAGTTGAAGTACGTCAAGAATGGGAGGCAGCATGAGCCTTACATGGTTTGAGTGCACATACAGGTGATACAAATCAATTTTCACAAAGCCCTCTTTCCGGAAAAATTTCCGCCAGGTGATTGTTTCTGGATGAAAAGCAGGTAATCATCAGCTTCCCTGATATGGTTAAATACATGCATCACCGGCAAGCAGGGGATTCCTGAATGGCTGGAGGCTATTGTAAAGCGGCGTTTTTAATTGTTCAACTTTTTTATATTAATTTAGTTGAAATATAAAAAGAGGGGAAGCGTTATATGCTTCCCCTCTTTTTATATGGCTGAAAATTTTAATTCAGAAATATTCATACTCAGAGTTTTTCTTTCTTATACCAATCAATTGTCTCAAGCATGATGGAAATGTTGTCTTTTTTGGGCTCCCACATGAGGTCTTTTTTGGCGAGCTGGCAGTCCAGAAGCACGCTGCTCGTGAGCATCATAACATGTTCTTTGGTAAGGTATTGTGTTTTAAAAGGCTTGAGCACAATGGAGAGGAACGCGCTGAACTCAGGGGCAATATGCTTTATCTCACAGTCAAGTTTTGCCTCTTCTTTTATTTTAATGATTTCTTCCATCTGCGTCATGACATTGTCGGCGCCCAGGTTGTAAACCTTGCCGGAAGTGCCGCCTCTTTTATATGCGGAGGCGATGGCGTCAACGGCGTCTTCAGGATGGAGATACTGAAATTTGGTGTCACCGTTGCCGGCTATATAAAGCCGGTTCGCATCACTCATCCCCATGGCCATGAAAAGAGTTATCAAGGTAATGGGGTCTTCTGTTTCAGGGCCGACTATATGTGCCGGACGGAAAATCGTAATAGCTATTTTATTTTTTTTAATTTCCCGCCAGCAGATATTTTCCGCTTTGAGCTTGTCTTTCCCGTATGAAGTTACCGGTTTTTTGGGGTCGTCCTGCCGGACAGGTATCGCTTTCGATCTTCCGTAAACTTCATATGATGATTTAAAATAAAAATTCTTAACTCCCGATTTTTGTGCTATGGTAATAAGGTTTTCGGTACCTTTGATGTTTATTTTTTTCATTTGCCTTCGGGAAAAGTATTTTGTGTTGCTGACGTCCATCAAATGAAAAATGGTGTCAACATCCTTACAGGCTTTTTTCACGGTAATACTGTCAAGAACATCCCCCTGAATAAAATCGACGTTTTTTGTAAATGATTTCGGTTTTTCAAAATCAAGACAGCGTATTTTATTTCCTTCTGCGAGAAGCCTTTCAGTGAGTTTTTTGCCGATGAGTGATGTACAGCCTGTTATAAGAATCATGGATCACCTCTGGAATGGAAAGCAATTATATCTCTGTATTTTATAGAGTATTAATAAATGACAGTGTTTTAGTCAAGTATTAATACTTACTTTCGGGTTTCCAGGGCGAATAAGAAGAATATAGTTTTTTCCGCTTATTTATAAAGAAGCAATTGATTCATTGTTCATAGAGGCAATTTTTTCTTTAAGTAATCCGGTGAGGAGCATGCTTTTAAATGAATCAAGGATTTCGTTGACGCCAAGGCCTGTTTTGAGCATAAATTCAGGGCTGAAGATATTGTTCAGGGCGCCGAAGTAAAATTTTTCAGCGAAATCAGGGTGGATATTTTTAAAGGAACCCCCGGCAATTCCCTTTTTTATGGTTTTCACAAAAATCAGGCTGATTTCCTCTCTGAGCGCATTGATCTTTCCTCCGAGGTCCGGATAATACCGTTCCGCGTCTTCAAGTATGGCGGGAGGAAGGTTTCTGGTGATTTCAAAAACGAGGTCGAAGAACATGAAAATTGTTTCCTCGGGGTCCGCGTTGGCCTGGTCAATTCTGTTAAATCCTGCCTGGATTGTCTGGGCCATGCGCTCGACAAAATGTTCTATCAGTTCATCTTTGCTGTCAAAATATTTGTACACGGTTTTTTTTGAAATACCGCATTCTTTAGACAGCTTTTCCATGGTCATCTTTTTTATGCCGTAACTGATGATAAGCTTTTGAAACCTGTTAATGATTTTTTCTTTTACTTCCTCGTGGGTCATGCCCTCTGCCTCCCTGAGTTTTTAATGATATTTATGGAAAGGTTAAATCTTTTTAGGGAACCGATTTTCATTTTTTTAGTTTCCATGAATTATTTCGTCATTATGAAAAGTTTGAAATATGAAAAAAAAGACATAAGAGAAAAAAAATATTGACACTATCATTTAGTTTCCAATAAATACATGAGAGTTTCCAGATTAAATATTCGGGTTCCCAATTGCAACAATTAAGTTTCCAAATATGGGAAAAAATCAAAGAAAAATTAAATTTATTGCGCACTCTTTAATAGTTTATAAATAACAGGTTTCCGCATATTATGCGGGGTTTCCCGAATATTGAATCGGTTTCCCGATAAAGAGCAATAGTTTCCTTTATCGTTCTTAGTATCAGGATTATCAATCCTGCAACCCGGTGCAGGGATAATTTTAAAAGTGAAGTATTTTTTCATCGTATTATTCGATAAGGGGAAGTCTGGTTCAATGGGCTGATCGGCTGAAGTGGTTTGCCTTTAAAGTGAGTGATGCCAGAAATGACCTTCATACTTTTAAGTTGTCCCCATAATAGGAGATATCAACTTTTATGAAATGGCTCGTCACATTTTCGATCAGAAACCCCAAAAAAATGCTGTCTTTAATCGGCCTTATGACCCTGGTGCTCGGGTTCTTCCTGATTTCCCGTTTCAGCATTGAAACAAACCCTTCCAAAAGTTTTTCACGGGACCTTGACGTAATAAAATTTTATAATCTTACTCAAAAAAAATTCGGCATGAAGGACATGGTCCTCATCGGCATCGAAAACGACCAGGGTGTTTTCAATGTCCAGACCCTCCGTTTCATTGAAGAGGTCATACACCGCATAGAAAACCTGAAGCTGAAGAAGAGCTTTTACAGCACTCTCACCGGAAAAGATGAAGAGATCGAGGTCCCTTCTGAAATCGATAATGATGACATCATGAGTGTTATCAATGCCGACGATGTGACCGTTGATAAAAGTACCAATACGGTCATGGTCGGGAACCTGACCAGCAGGGCGAGAAAAAAGGCGGGGATGATAGAAGACAATGAGCCTGCCATGGAAAAACTGCCTGCCGAGAACAGTGAACTTGAGCGCTTTATCCCGTATTTACAGAGGGAGCTGCGCACCAATAACCTGTACCGGGGAACGATCCTTTCTGATGATGAAAAGGCATGCGCGATCCTGGTTCCCATTGAGCGTAGCATTGATATCAAGAACAATATCCTCAGAAAAGAGCTCTATGCCATGATCAATCCTGATGACCTGAAGGGCCGCTTTTCAGGAAGGGACTTCTATTTTCCGCACTCGATCATGAACAGGACACTTGACGGCCTGGCCGTGGACGATGGCTATATTGAAGAGATTGCCGCCGAGAACAGGGAAAAGCTCAAGGAATTCGCCATTGACCTGTTCAACTGTGTAAAAGATGAATATCGCGATTTTTACGCGGGCCTTGAAACAGGGCAGGTCAACGCGGAATATATTGACAACATTTTAAAGTTGATCGAATCAGACCACCTTTACGAAATAGAGGCCAATGAAAACAGCTATGCTGACATGATCGATGAACTATACGATTTCGTTCTGGACAATATTGACCCCTTCAGCAGGGACAATCTTGAATACAAACTCTACAGCGTGAAGGACGGACTGGATGTGGGCCTTCTCTATGACCGGCTTTCTGAAGTTGTGGCAAAAGACCGGCCTGAAGAGATAAGCACGTATATAGCGGGTATGCCGGTCGCCCAGGCCCTGATTGAGCGGTTCGTTGTCGGCGACATGTCGGTATTCCTGGGTGTTACGGTCCTGGTCATCATCCTCGTTCTTTTTTTGAGTTTCAGGAGCGTGCGCGGAGTTCTGCTCCCGCTGTCCTGCGTCGGTATCGGCACGGTCTGGGTCATGTCGTTCCTTCTTCTGCTGGGCATGGAGATTTCATCGGGGACCATCCCCCTTCCGACTATCCTTATCGCTGTCGGAAGCTCGTATATCATTCATTACATATCGCGTTATTTTGAAACCGTTAAAGATAACAGGGAATTGTCTGTACCGGATGCGATCCTTGAAACAACGGACAAGATCCAGATAGCGATCATTCTCTGCGGAATAACCACGATCAGCGCCTTTATGTCAACCATAGCGTCCGCGGGAGTAATTGACGTTAAGCGGCTCGGTTTGCTGACCTCCATCGGTATCGTGGTCACCATGATGCTGACGTTTTCTTTTGTGCCAGCGATCCTCGCGCTGCTGCCGCTTCCCAGGATCAAGCCTGATACGCGCACCGAAAAGGCGCTGGACAATCTGGTCCTGAACGGCGGCCAGTTTACCTATGACCATTCAAAAAGCGTTTTTTTCGGGGTACTGCTCGTCGCGGCAATTGCCGGTTCAGGACTGCTCTTCCTTAAAACGGAAAGCAGCATTACGTATTTTTTCAGGGATGACAACCCGCTCCGGGTCTCAAGCAAGTTCATTGACCGCAAACTAACCGGTACCGGGCAGATGGCCATAGTCTTCAAAATGAGGGACAGGGTCAAACTCTCTTCGCTCGAGGCCCAGAACGAATTGAGCAGGAGGATCGATGAATACGTCCGCGGCTACAGCGCTCTGGCCGCACTGCATCCTGAATTGAAAAGCCGGCTTGTGTACCCCTATTTTATTCAAGACGTCATCGAGATGAAAAAGAATCTTTCCGGAGAAAGTGAAGAGCTGCAGAAGCGTATAGCACTCATGAAAGATCTGCTCAATGAATACTACGAAGTCCAGGTGACCCAAAACAGCACTAGCGGCGAAAAAAAGGTCCAGGAAAAGGCCCCGGCCGAGTTTGACATCATGTCTCTGTCTGATTCATCCGCCCTTGCTTCTGAATCTGCCGTTTCACCCGTGGATGAGGGGGTCAAGGAAATAATCAGCCGCATAAAAAGCGATTTCTCTACGGCGCAGCAGGCCGAGCTCACGGGTTATATACGAAGGATGCGGATGATCAAGAGCGGCCCGACCGGAAAGGACTTTATCAGAAAATTCAATACGCTCTCCGATTTTTTTGTAACGGACATTACCCAGCCGATATTTTTGAAAAAGATTGATGAACTCAGTGAACGCCTGAAAGAGCTCAACAAACCCAAGGCCTATATTGACGGCCACGCGGTCAGGCCGGTCGGCAAGGTCCTCAGTATCAGCGACAGCCTGAAACTGATCTACAAGGTTTTTTACCACGATGACAACGAGAAGTTCAATAAAATCCCCGATGTCGCCCGGGACAATATCGCGGACCGGTCGCTTACCGACCGGGATGTGGCCAGCGTGTGTATCAGCCAGTTCAGCGGTTCAAGCCCGGACAATTTTAAAAGCATGGCGACAAACGACCTGAAGTATATGCAGTACATGGTCTTCACCAGGAGCGATACTGCGCAGTTTTTAAGAAATTTCAGCAGCGCCTTTGACCGGCTTTCTAAAAATTATTTTCCTGAAAACGATCCTTATGTTGAAAAGATAGTCATATCGGGGCTCCCCGCCATCAACATGACCATGAACGAAATGCTTTTCAGGCAGCAGTACCTGTCAATACTGATCACGGTCTGCGTGGTCTTTCTGGTCTGTTTTTCGATCTTTCGTTCGCTTCTGGGCGGCCTGATGTCCATTATTCCGATCAGCCTCACGGTCACCATTAACATGGGCATTATGGGCTGGTTTGATTTTCCCATCAACTACGGTACGGTCATTATCGCGTCTATTGCCATTGGCGCGGGCATTGACTACACCATTCATTTTGTCGAGCGGTTCAAGTATGAATCCATTGAAAAAGAGCAGGACTTCAAAACCGCTTATTTTAATACGCTTAAATCAACAGGAAGGTCCATTGTGATCAGTTCCCTTTCCGTGGGCGCCGGTTTCGCGGTGCTCATGCTTTCGACATTCAAGATGCTTTCTACTTCAGGGCTGATGGTCGCGCTCGCCATGATATTGAGCGCTTCCGCGTCACTGACCGTGCTGCCGGCCCTGTTTAACTGGCTTAAGCCCGCTTTTCTTGAAAAGAAATCGGGTTTTGGAGGATTAAAGAAATAATTTTTCCGGAGGAATTATGAAACGCTTAAAATCATTGATGACCATGTTCATTCTCGGTATCGCCGTGGTTGCCTTTTCTGAAACTGATGTTGATAAGGGAACACGCCTTTCGGTAATGAATGACCAGCAGCCCAAGTTCCAGAAAATGAAGGGGGAAACCATTCTCCATATTTATGGAAGCGACGGTAAGCTCAAAGCGAAGAAGGAAATGATCGTTGCCCAGTATATTGAAAACATGGGTTCGGACAGCGAAGTTGAAAATTCGATTTCTTACATGAAAGAGCCCGCTGATGAGCGCGGGAACGCGTATATGGCTTATAACTATAAGACCAAGCCTGACGCCAAGTTCGTTTACATGAGGGGAATCCGCAAGGCAAAGAAGGTCGCGGGCGCTTCGAAAAAGACCCCGTTTTTCGGCAGCGATTTCTATGTCAATGACATGGGATACCCCGATATTTCTGAATGCAATTACAAGTACCTGGGGCAGGAAAAAATAAAATTCAAGGGAAAAGATTTTGATTGTATGGTAATTGAGGCATTGCCAAAAAATGATACGATCAAAAGCGAGACCGGGTATGGCAGAAAAGTAGGCTACCTGGTCCAGGTCAATGACAAATCTTTTCTGACGCTGAAGCTTGATTACTATGATGAGAATCTCAAAAAGCTGAAAGAGCTGACCCTTATTTCTTTTCTCACCGGCAAGAACGTTAAAGGGGAAACGGTTTTCTTTACCACGAGTATTGAGCTGAAAAATGTTCAGCGCGGCACCAAGACCATACTTGAACTGAAAAACCTCAAATTTGAAGCGGACGCTGACGTGCGCTCGGACATCTTCACCGAGCAGTATCTAACGCAAAAGTGGTGGTAGGGTAAAGAAGGGGATTCGCCACTGAGGCACTGAGGACACAGAGGAAGACGCAGGGTTTTTATCTTGATGTACACTGTATAAATCACACGTGGAGCAGCGTAGTACGCGGAGGACACAATCAGATGGGAAAACCCGGAGTGATTAAAAATAATAAAAAATCTCTGTGCTCTCTGTGTCTCTGTGGCTATTTAAAGAAGGGGATTCGCCACTGAGGCACTGAGGACACAGAGGAAGACGCAGGGTT
>ERZ795057.351-NODE-351-length-49056-cov-13.963960_pt1 | contig 49056 bp, 36 predicted proteins | sample MGYA00375141_ERZ795057 | MGnify/ENA primary metagenome ERZ795057 (study PRJEB30186, sample SAMN05720163) | activated sludge metagenome | isolation source: Anaerobic digester | place: Hong Kong | collected 2015-01-26 ...
GAGCGTTGGACTACGAATCCAAAGGTCGCAAGTTCGAGTCTTGCTGGGCGCACTTCTTCTCAATGTCATTGTCAGTGCATGCCGTATCTCCTCCGCTTTCCTTTACTCTATGGAATGGGTATCAGGTGGAGGTATCCGAAGTTATCTGGTAGCATCGATACCTGCCGGGCATTGTTTGCATGCTGAGAAAACAGAGCCGGGATAAGGGAGTAGGAACAAGGAGAATCTGTAATGGCACAATCACCACTCGTTGACATGCGCGATCTTTACTTTGTTCTCTTCGAGATGCTCCAGGTGGACAAGCTGTGTGCTTTTCCCCGGTATGGAATACTCGACAGAGATCTCATGGGAGATACGATCAGCCTCGCGGAGAGGATTTCCCTGGGAGAATGGTACCCAATAGACGGGAAAGCCGATGAGGATGGGCTGTCTTTCGACCCTTCTGCCGGGACGGTAACGGTGCCGTCCTATGTTCGTGGCCCGTATCGGACCATGGTGGATGCAGGCTTTATAGCCGTTTCCGACCGAGATGACCCCCGGGGACTGCCCATGAGCGTCTCCATTGCATGCAAGGAGCTTTTCTGTTCCGCCAGTGCGGCTCTTGCCTTCCTGACCCTGCTGACCGGCAGCGCTGCCGGACTCATCAGGAGGTTCGGAACCACCGAGCAGAAGGACCTCTACCTTGAAAAGATGCTCACCGGCACCTGGAGTGGAACCATGTGCCTGACAGAACCGGGCGCTGGATCGGATGTGGGTCGGGTCGCGACACGGGCGGTTGCCCTTCCCGACGGCACGTACCGGATATCAGGCCGCAAGATGTTCATATCGGCCGGAGAGCATGACTTGACCCGGAACATCATCCACCTCGTCCTTGCCAGGACCGAGGACGCACCTCCCGGGACCAAGGGGCTCTCCCTGTTCATCGTGCCCAAGTTCCTCGTCGGCACCGATGGATCCCTCGGCCGCCGGAACGGCGTGTTCTGCACCGGCATAGAGAAGAAGATGGGATTCCATGCAGGGCCCACCTGTGCGCTCTCCTTCGGCGATGATGATCCCTGCATGGGCTATCTCCTGGGCGGTATCGGCCAGGGCATGAGGATCATGTTCGAGATGATGAACGAAGAGCGGATCTTCTGCGGCCTCCAGGGTCTCGCCAGCTCATCGGCAGCCTATCATCACGCGTTGACCTATGCCCGAGAGAGGCTCCAAGGCGTTCATTACTCGCGGATCCTCGATCCGACGGCCCCTGCGGTGCCCATCATAGAACATCCGGATGTGAAGAGGATGCTCCTCTGGATGAAGGCATACGTGGATGGTATGCGCATGTTCACTTACTACCTGGCATGGAACATCGACATGGGCGAGCTGTACGATGGGGATGCCGCTCGGCAGGCACGTGCCATGGTGGATCTGCTCACCCCGCTGTGCAAGGCCGGCAATACGGACACGGTATGGCTCGTCACGGCAGAGGCCATGCAGGTCTTCGGCGGGTACGGATTCTGCCGCGACTACCCCGTAGAGCGTCTTGCCCGGTCGTGCAAGGCCCTGTCCATCGTGGAAGGGACCAACGGCATCCAGTCCATGGATGTCGTGCTGAGAAAGATCCTCCTGAACCCAGACCGGTATAACTATTCCTTCTTCAGAAGCTGTGTGATGAAGACCGTCGAATCGGCCCTGCACAAGGTGGATTCCCCCTGTGTGGACATTGTAGCAGAGGGTATGGAGAAGATGGATGAGGTCATTTCGGTCTTGAATGGCCACCTAATCTCGGGCCGTATGGAGGACCTGCTCATGCTGACCACACCGGTCCAGCAAGCCATGTTCATGCTCGTTCTTGCCTGGATGCACCTCTGGAGCCTCACCCTGACCCTGCACAGACTTGAGGATTTCACCCGTTGTAAAGAGCCGGGAAGCATCGTGAAGGAAGATGGGGAGGCCGCTTTCTACCATGGCAAGGTCATGGCTTCCCGGTTCTTTCTCCTGTCGGAATTCCCCAAATTCTTCGGTCGGACCAGGGCGATACTGGGGGCTTGAGCATAATGGTTATGCATAGAACCATGACCATCCCGAGACTGAATCGGTCCACCCAATGATCCCGGAACATGATCAGAGCGGGAACCAGATGCATTGGTTCATATCATACATATTGAGAGGATATCTCACCCCCTCCGTTCCACTCCCTCCCAGAACCGGTCCTCGATCTCCTTCTTGCGCATCTTGCCGTCGATGTGGCGGGGCAGGGATTCCACGAACTCGACATGCCGGGGAATCTTGAAGCTCGTTAGGTTGAGAGCCTTGAGGTGGTCGATGATCTCATCCTTCCCGAGGGTCTGGCCGTCCTTGGGCTGGATGACCGCTGCAGGCACCTCGCCGAGCTCCGCATGGGGGTAGCGGACCACCGCCACATCCATGACCTTGTCGTGGCGTTTGATGGCGGACTCGATCTCGTTGGGGAAGATGTTCACCCCTCCGGTGATGATCATCTCCTTTTCGCGGCCGGTGAGGTAGAGGAATCCGTCCTCGTCCATGTGGCCGAGCAGGCCGTCGTCGAACCAGAGCTCTCCGTCTATGCGCTTGAAGGCGCTCTCGACCTTTTCAGGAGACCCGACGTAGTCGAGGCCGATGGTGGTGAGGCTCCTGGTCAGCACCCTGCCGTCCTTGCCCGGAGGGCACCAGGTCCCCGACTCCTCGTCGAAGACCCTCGTGTCGGCGCACCTCACCTTACCGACGCTGGCATAGCGTTCCGGCTTCTCCTCGTAGTCTCCAGGCAGCAGTACCGAGGACACGGCGGTTTCCGATGACCCGTAGAACTCTGTGAATACGTTGCGTCTGCAGCCCTGCTGCCGGAAGAAGGCGTTGGTGGCCATCTTGAGCTCGGGGGTGGCGGGGGCGGCGGCGCAGATGATGGTGTGCATGGAACTCAGGTCATATCGACACTTTATTTCCTCCGGAAGAGCCAGGATGCGCTCGAGCATGGTGGGTACCACGAAGACCCAGTTGATGCGTTCGAACTCTATGAGCCGCAGGAACTCCCCCGGATCGAAGACTTTCATGGGCACACCCGTGCCCCCCAGGAGGATGAAGGGTACCCAGCCCGCTATGGATCCTGCATGGTAGAGAGGGCCCGGGATGAGGCACCTGATGTTCTTCGTGACAGGGTCCTTGATCTCGGTGCCTCCGAACCAGTACAGGAAGCTGAACTGGAGGATGAGGTAGCGCAGGTACTCACCAAGGGATATCCTGGGAGTTTCTGCCAGGTCGCTGAAGGCGTAACCGATGCTGTCGTAGTAGTTCACGTTCTTGGGTGTGCCCGTGGTGCCCCCGGTGTACGGATTGAGTGCCACAACGAGGTGGGTCTCGGGCATGGCGTCCGGTGATAGTGAAAGGAGCCCTTCATAGGCAAGCATTCCCCCGGGGACAGTGTCGCCTACAACGATGTAATGCTCGATGCTCGGCAGCCTCTCTCTGAGAGCGGAGATCTCGGGGGCGAATTCGGCGTGGAGGATGAGGACCTTCGGCCTGACCCGGTTGACTGCGTCAACGAGCTCCTCTGTCCTGAGGTGCCAGTTGAGAAAAGGCATGGGGCAGCCGATGAGCGAGCACGCGAAGAAGGCTTCGAAGAACTCGCTGCAGTTATAGAGCAGCTCGGCGCACCGGTCCTTCGGTTTCAGGCCGAGACCCTGAAGGGCATTGGCGAGCCTGAGGGCCCGGTCTTTCAGGTCGGCATAGGTAAAGCGCCTGCCTTCGGAAATGATTGCCTCCCTCTCCCCGAATACCTCCCACATGGTGACGAGGAAATTGGGCGTAATATCCCCGAGTCTGAAATTGGCCAGATCCTTGAGGGTCTTGAGGTGGCCGGTCTTTGATCCGGTTCCCAGCAGGATGCGCAGGGCGTTGAGCCCGCCCCACTGGGTGTAGAAGGTCTTCAACAGGCCCGATGTCTGCTCCATGCCCGCCAGCACGGGAATGGCCCGGGCGAAGCTCATGAAATTCTTGTTACCCATGCATGCCCCCTTGTCACTGTGCAATGATATGTCTGCATAAAAACTTGGCCTGCCCGATCCGTGCATCTCGTGCAGAGCAAACTTCTTCGCATGGGGCACGAGATGCATGGATCTGGCAGGTTATGTTTTCCCCCTTTTCAGTGGTTATGCAGAGTATTCAAAAGATCAGACCTGTACTCCCCCATAGAGTTCCTTCACCTGTTTCCTGAGAACCTTGCCCACCGGGCTCAGGGGCAGGGCCTCCGCGAAGACCACCTGCTTCGGGCGCTTGAAACCGGTCATCTTGTCCCTGCACCACAAGATGATCTCGTCCTCCGTCGCCTGTGCTCCCTGCTTGAGCACCACGACGGCCTTGACGGCATGTCCCCAGGTATCGTCGGGCACGCCGATAACGCAGGCAGAGTCTATCTTGGCGTGCCTGGCGAGGATTTCCTCCACCTCGTGGGGGAAGACCTTCTCGGCGCCGGTGGAGATGCACTCGTTCTTCCTGTCCACCACGATGATCTCGCCGTCCGGATCGATGTAGCCCAGGTCGCCGGAATGGAACCACCCGTCCCTGATCACCTCGGAGGTCTTCTGCTCCTCCCCGTAGTAGCCCTTCATGATGGTGCCGCTGCGGTAGATGATCTCACCCACCTGGCCCGGGGGGACCTCATTGCCTGCCTCGTCCACGATGCGTGTCTCAATGCCGGACAGGGGCTTGCCCACTGATTTGTTCTTGAGGGTCTCGGGCGATGCGTCGATGCGCAGGGCGGTGTCCGGGGTCATCTCGGTCTGTCCGAACACGTCCACGACCAGGGCGTTGGGGAACTTCTCCAGGATCTGCCGCTTCCGGTGGGCCGGATTCGCCCCCGCCCCGGTCATGGCCACCAGGAGGCTGCGGCGATCGTATCGCTCCAGGTCGGGGAAATCGAGGAGCATGTTCCACTGGGTGGGCACGAGCAGTATCACCATGGGCTTTTCCCTCTCGATGGTGGCCAGTACCTCCCCGGGTTCGAAGTGGATGCCTTCCCTCAGGATGAACCGGAGGAGGCCTGACATGGGGCCGATGAGGAGGAGCTGGTAGTTGGCCATGTGGAAGAGCGGCATGTTCATGAACAGGGAGATGCTGCCCGTGACGCGGCCGAGGATAGGGCCGAAGGCGGTGCCGGCTGTATCCGAGACGACCTTCGGCAGGGTATCGGAGAGCAAGGTCCGGACCTTTGGGAAGCCCATGAGCCGGTTGAGCCCCTTCTCCATGCCGGGAACCGGCAGTATCCTGGCGACGATCCTGCCGAAGTTCACCTTCGTGTCCGAGGCCAGCCTGCCTAGCAGGTCGGGAAAGAGGGACCGGGCGAGGTTCCAGAAGTTGGCGTAGGTGAGCACCACGCCCTTGGGCAGGCCCGTAGTGCCTCCGGTATAGCAGATGGTGCAGACGTCGTCCTCTGTAGTGACAGGCTGAGGCTCAAGGGCCTTTCCTGAACGGAGGAGGGAGAGGTAGTCGCTCATGCCCTCAGGAGTGCTTCGTCCCTGACGGGCCAGGCATACCACGCGTGCGACCCGTGGGGTCTCACCGAGTGCCCTGGTCACCTCCGCAAGGTACAGATCCTCGAAGATGAGGATGTTCGAATCCGAATTGTTGAGCTGGTATGCTATCTCCCTGGCCATGAAGCGGAAGTTCACCGGGATGGGAACGGCTCCGAGCTTCTGGAGGGCGTAGTTGGTCTCGATGAATTCCGGGCAGTCGTGGAACAGGATGGACGCATGGTCGCCCTTTTTCACTCCCAGGTCTTTCAGGGCGTTCGCAATCCTGTTCACCCGATCATTCAGCTCCCCCCAGGAGATGGTTTCCCCTCCACAGGTGATCGCCGCGCCCTTGGGGTTGAAGCGGGCCGTCATGGCGAGCACCTCGCCGAAACTCTTCCGTGGTTTGATACCTTGTTCTGTCATGGTACAGTCACTCCCCGGTTTACAGATCAAGGCACCGGGAGATGATCAGGAGCATGATCTCCGAGGTGCCTGCATAGATGGTCTGGACTCGTGCATCGCGGAACATGCGCGCGATGGGATATTCCTCCATGTATCCGTACCCGCCGTGGAACTGGACGCATTGGGGCACGACTCTGTTGAGCATCTCCGCGATCCAGTACTTGGCCATGGAGGCCTTCTTCACGATCTTTGCCCCTGCCATGTGGTCGATGAGCAGGCTTTCCAGGAAGGCCCTGCCCACCTCCACCTCGCAGGCCATCTTGGCCAGCTCGAAGGAGACGTACTGGAGCCGGCTGATGGGCCTGCCGAAGGCCTCGCGCGTCCTGGTGTAGTCGAGGGTAAGCCGCAAGGCCTCTTCCGCAGCCGCCTGGCAGATGACGGCGCACACGATGCGCTCCTGCTGGAGCTCCTCCATGAGGTAGAAGAATCCCTGTCCTTCCTTGCCGATGAGATTGGCCGCTGGCACCCTGCAGTCCGTGAAAGTCATCTCCGCGGTGTCCTGGGACTTGAGCCCGACCTTGTCCAGCTTTCTGCCCTTCTCGAAGCCGGGGGTGCCGTTCTCTACGGCGATGAGCGAGATCCCGGTGTACGGGGGGGTGGCCTTGGGGTCGGTTCTGGCCGCCACGATCGCGAGGTCGCAGTGCAGACCGTTGGAAATGAAGGTCTTCTGTCCATTGAGGATGTAGGTGTCTCTTTCCCTAACTGCGGTAGTGCGGATGGATGCCAGGTCGGAACCTGCACCGGGCTCGGTCATGGCGATGGCCGTGACGATATTGCCGCTGGCGCATCCGGGAAGCCAACGCCGCTTCTGCTCCTCGTCGGCGAAATTGTGGATATAGGGCACGATGATGTCCGAGTGGAGGGGGAAGGCGAAACCGCTGCAGTGGGTCCGACTGGCCTCCTCGATGGCGATGAGGGTGTAGAGGAAGTCTGCCCCGGTTCCTCCGTACTCCTCGGGTAGCCACGGGCAGAGGAAGCCCTGGGAGCCGAATCTGGACCAGACGTCCCTGGGAACGATCCCGGCTTCTTCCCACTCATCGACGAACGGGGTCACCTCCCTGGCGAAGAACCTCCTGATGGATTCCCGGAACAGGGCATGCTCCTGGGTGTAGCAGCGATCGAGCAGCGACATGCCATAAACCCCCGAACGATATCAAAGGTGCCGATTCAACGTAATATAGTTATATCATATTACAACAAGAATGCTATGCATTCAATCGGGTATTCTTGCTGGTGAAACAGTGGATGAAAAAAGCGGGCCCTTTCGGGCCCGCCCCATACACACCGGAGGTCGTTGGTGGTGTATGTGATGCGATTGCCTGTTATGAAGAGGGCTGCTCCTGTGCGTACCTTGCTCTGATAAGCTTCTTGTCGGTCTTGCCCACGCTCGTCTTGGGGATCTCTTCGGTGATGATGCACCGGTCGGGGATGCCGTATTTCGGGATCGTCCCCTTTGCAGCGCATTCCTTCATGAAGTTCTTGAGGACCTCCTCGGTGACGCCGTCGCCCCTGAACGGGGGTTTCAGGGTCACCAGCAGCACCGGGCGCTCGCCCCACTTGGGATCGGGCACGCCGATGGCCGCCGCTTCCAGAACCGCCTCGTGCGTGCTGATGGCATTCTCGAGGTCCAGAGACGATATCCACTCGCCACCCGTCTTGATGACGTCCTTGAGCCGGTCCGTGATCTGCAGGTATCCGTCGGCGTCCATATATCCCACATCCCCGGTGTGGAGCCAGCCGCCGCTCCAGAGCTCTTCGGTCTTCTCCGGGTCCCGGAAGTATCCATGGGTGAACCAGGGTGCTCGGACCACGATCTCGCCCGTGGCCTCTCCGTCGTTGGGCAGGAATTTTCCTGTGGGATCGGCGATCTTCACATCCACCAGCGGAATGGGTATGCCGGTCTTGATGACGATATCGCTCTTCTTCTCGTTGTCCAGGCCCTTCATGGACGGCTTCAGGGTAGAGACACTGATCACCGGGCAGGTTTCCGACATGCCGTACCCGGCCATGACCTGGATACCCAGGTCGAGGGCCGCCTTGGCGAGCCCCTTGGGGAGCCTGGCACCGCCGATGACCACCTTCCAGAACGAGAGGTCGAACTTCTTGGATATGGGGCTGTTCACCAGCATCTGGAGGATGGTGGGCACGCAGTGCGAGTAGGTGACCCTTTGCTCCAGGATGAGCTTGATGAGCATCTCAGGCTCATACTTGCCCGGGTAGACCTGCTTGATGCCCATCAGGGTGGCGATGTAGGGGAAGCCCCATGCATGGACATGGAACATGGGGGTGATGGGCATGTAGACATCCGAGGTGGAGAACCGCAGGGGGGTGTCGTGGCAGCTGACCGTGAGGCATACGCTCATGGTGTGCAGCACGATCTGACGGTGGGTGAAGAACACCCCCTTGGGCATACCGGTGGTGCCGGTGGTGTAGAAGGTCGTCGCCTTGGTGTTCTCGTCGAGGTCCGGGAAGTCGTGGTCAGGCGAGGCATCGGCAAGCATCCGTTCATACTCGGCATTGATGGTTATGTCGGTCTGCGGCATCTCGGCGGCATCGGTAAAGGCCACGACCTTCTTGACGGTCTTGAGCCTGTTCCGGATGGATGCAAGCAGCGGAAGGAAATCCGAGTTGATGAGCACGACGTCGGCCTGGGCATGGTTCATGGTGTACTCGATCTGGTCCGGGGAGAGCCGCCAGTTCACCATGAAGAGCACGGCGCCCAGCATGGGTACTGCAAAAAAGCTCTCCAGGTAGCGGTGGGAATCGTAGTCGAAGACGGCCACCGTATCGCCCTGCCGTACGCCCAGGTCCGTCAAGGCGCTGCCGAGCCGGTTGATCCGCTCGAAGAGGTCATTGTAAGTATACCGCATCCTGTCCCGGTACACGATCTCCTGATTCCCTGCCGAGATCCTTGGGCTGTTGAGCAGATCCTTTATGGTGAGCTGGAACCGGTAGGGACTTCCGTTCAACGATTTCGTCGCCATACTGACCTCCTTTGAGTCATTGTGGGTGCCATCTGTATGATCGGCCAAAACAGGCCTTGTAACAATCAGTTAGCGACTGTTTCTCGTGTGCGGAGGTGGATGAAAAAAAGGGTAGGTCGATGACCTAGAGGGTCGTGGTTATTCCTTTGACTGGCGTTCCTTTTCAACCCAGTTCAGTGCGTAGCGGAGGAGCTCGGTGGCGTTTTTCAGGTTCAGCTTTTCCTTGATGCGCTCCCGGTAGGTGCCGATGGTCTTGACGCTCAGGTGCAGCCGGTGGCCGATCTCGCTGATGCTCAGGCCCTCCCCGATGAGCTGGAACACCTCGATCTCACGGTCGGTGAGCTCCTTTAAGGGGGATTCGGACGGCTCGCCAGAGCCCTCGATGAACCTGGTCAGGATGTTTTCCGTGACCTTTCTGCTGGCATAGATGCCGCCGGAGAGGACAAGACGGATGGCCTGGACCACGGAGTCAGAGGCCTCCTGTTTCATCACGTAGCCTCTGGCCCCGGCCCTGAAGGCCCGCTCGGCATAGAGCGATTCGTCATGCATGGAGATGACGAGCATGGGCATCCCCTTGCGGGACCTGTGGACCTCCTTGATGAGGTCTATGCCGCTCATGTCCTTGAGCGTGATGTCCACGACGATCATGTCCGGGTTCAGGGCCTCGATGGCCTTGAGTGCCCCGTGGTAGTCCTCGGCCTCGCCGCAGACCTCGAGGTCATCCTCCTGCCCGATGAGCTGCCCCAGCCCGTGACGGAAGATGGGGTGGTCGTCCACGACGAGGATCCTGTGTTTGCCTCCGGCCTTACCTGTCGTCATGAGCGCGTTCCCTTTCCTGGTTGAAGGTGCATGTCACAAGGGTCCCCCCGCCCGGGTCCGATTCGATCCTTAGGGATGCCCCGATCATGCGGGCACGGTAGTTCATGATCCTCAGGCCGATACCGGTCGCCCTGCTGGTGTCCTTGATCCCGATGCCGTTGTCGAGGACGGACAGCGAGATGTTTCCGCTGTTGTCCAGGAGCTCGATCCAGATCTTGGAGGACTTCCCGTGCTCGATGGCATTGTGGATGGATTCCTTGGCGATGTAGTAGAGGTGGGTGGCCAGCGAGTTGTCCCTGATGGGTATATGCCGGGGACAGTTGAAGGTACAGGGGATATCGAAGATGGTCGAGGTGCTCGCAGCGAGCTCCTCTAGGGACGATTCCAGGCCGTGGGAAGTGAGGTGCACGGGGCACAGCCCCCGGGCGAGCCTCCTGGTCTTCTCGATGGCCTCCTTGACGAGCAGGTTTATCTCGGAGGCGTAGCGGGCCTCCTCGGGAGTGATCGACTCGAGCTTGGTCCTGAGCACCTTGGTCATGACGTCGATGCCGATGAGGTGCTGCCCCAGGTCGTCGTGGAGCTCGTAGCCGATCTTCTGGCGTTCGCGCTCGGAGATGTCGAGGACCTCCTTTTCCAGCTGCTTGATGGCGGAGATGTCCGTGATGACGCCGAAGCCTCCTATGAAGCGGCCCTGGGAGTCATACATGGCACGGGGTGAAACAAGGGTGTAGATGGGAGCCCCGTCTTTTGCCCTCCAGGTCACTTCATAGGATTCGGGCGCATCCCGGATCTGGATGTTTCGCATCCACGTCTCGAGGTCGCGCTCGCTGATGAAGTCGCTACTCGGGTGGCCGATGATCTCCTCGCGGGGGAGCCTGAGGATCTTGCAGCCCTTGTCATTGATATAGGTGATGATGCCCTTTCTGTCCTGGATGCCCAGCCCCTCGTTCATGGTCTCCACGAGCTGGCGGAAACGCTCCTCGCTGTCGCGAAGGGCCTTTTCCGCCTTGACCCGCTCTGTGATGTCCACCATGGAGGCGATGCTCTGCCTGGTTCCCGGGATCATGGCGATGGTCATGAACACGGAGAGTACCCCGCCGTCCTTGTTCCGGATCTTGAACTCGTAGTTGCGCGGGGCGGCGGCAGGGTCCTGCCTCCGCTTCATATGATATTCGAGCAGCCTGGGGATATCCTCGTCGACCACATACCTGGTCCAGGTCTGGTTGATGATATCGTCCCGGGAGTATCCGGTGAAGTTGGCAAAATCCGAGTTCATCATGGAGATGGTGGTGTCTTCCTCGATGACGATGGTGGCGGTTCCAGAGTTCTCGAACAGGGTGCGGTAGAAGTTTTCGGAGTGGGTGAGCTCTGATTCGATCTGGAGGTACCGCAGGGTACGCTCCCGGAGTTCCTCGAGCTCGGCTATGAGCTGTTGCTTGGTCTTTCGTGCGTCCTTCACGTCCGAATATCCTTGAATGGAATTGTAACCGAGAATGAGGGCACTGTCGAGGAATTGGTGGTGGGGGAGAAAAGACAGTAACTGCCAGAGCTGCGCTCCGGCAGTTATCCTCCCCGATCCTGCAATCTCACCTCTGGTGAGATTGCAGGATCGGGGAGGTCAGGGTTCCAAGTATGATGTCCCGCGCTCAGGCCGTTTCCCGCACCGGGATGCCGCTGGTCTTCAGAAAGGCCTTGATCCCGGCGACGGTGTATTCCCGGTAGTGGACCATGGAGGCGATGAGCGCCGCGTCCGCATCCGCCTCGATGAACACGTCGCGGATGTGCTCGGGCCTGCCGGCGCCTCCGGAGGCGATGACCGGGATGGTGACGTTCCGGGAGATGAGGGAGGTGACGGTGAGCTCGTAGCCTTCCGTGGTGCCGTCGGCATCGATGGAGTTCAGGCAGATCTCCCCGGCGCCGAGGCCCTCAGCCTGTTTCGCCCATGCCAGGGCGTCCATGCCCATGGGGGTTCTGCCTCCGTTGATCACCACCTCGTAGCCGCAGGGGATCTTCTCGCTTGGGGCGACCTTTCTGGCATCCATGCCGAGGACGATGCACTGGTTGCCGAAGTGCCTGGCGCCTTCCGATATGATGTCGGGATTCAAAACGGCTGCGCTGTTGACGCTGATCTTTTCGGCTCCCGCATCCAGGACCCGGTACATGTCGTCGAGCGTGCGGATGCCGCCTCCCACGGAGAAGGGGATGAAGATGTTCGCTGCCACGCCGCGCACCACGTCGATCATGATGTCCCTCTTGTCCGACGAGGCGGTGATGTCGTAGAAAACGAGCTCGTCCACGCCCTGTTCGTAGTATTCCCGAGCCATCACCACAGGGTCGCCGATGTCGATGTTGTCGAGAAACTTGATCCCCTTGGTGGTCCTACCGTTCCTCACGTCGAGGCAGATAATGATGCGTTTGCTGAGCATGATAGGAGTTCATAAGATAAAACAAAGGAGAATTCCAGGGGAATGTGGGTCCGGAAGGTGTGTGGCGACCCAGGTCTTTTCATGACCTGCACATTCAGGGGATCCTCACCAGCCTCACCGGTGAAGATCCCCTGAACAGGCAGGCTGGCTCTGCAACCAATGAACAATTTCCCCCCCTTGCACCAGCAATAAAACAGCGCGGCCGGGGGCAGAATATCACCCCGCGGCCGCACCCGGGCATGGGTTCGAAGGTAGGGAGGCTAGAAGCCCTCGACCGTGATCTCCATCATGGAGAGGTCCTCGCTCTTGATCGCTTTAACGGTTGCATCCACCTCGGGCAGCACGTTCTTGATGAAGTATCGTGCCGATTTCACCTTGCCGTCGTAGAAGGCGGCGTCCTTGTTTTCCTTCAGGAGTGGGGCCAGGGTAGTGGGGTCGGACGGGTTCACACCCTTGGATGCACAGAGGGACTCGAGCTTTTCCTGGGCGATGCCCGCCTGCCAGAGGAGGAGCCAGGCACAGACGATCTTGCCCATCATCATGAGGAACGGGTAGGCGTTACCCACGGGTACGAGGTACTTGCCTTTCTTGCCGCAGGAGGCAAAGAACATGCCCACATCCGCCAGCGCATTCACGCCGCCCTGGACATCGGCCGCAAGGTCCTTCAGTGCCTCACTGCCCTGGTACCTGGCCACGGTGGCACCCATTTCGCCGAGCAGGGTCATGAAGTAGGCACCTTTCTTCATGCCCATCTTCCTTCCCACCAGGTCCAGGGCCTGGATGCCGTTGGTGCCCTCGTAAATGGACGCGATCTTCTCGTCCCGCAGGAACTGCTCGACCGGGTACTCGCTGCAGTAGCCGTAACCGCCGTAACACTGCATGGCGGTCTCGGTGACCCGGAAGCCGACATCCGTGCAGTAAGCCTTCACGATGGGGGTGAGAACCTCCACGATGCCGAGCCACTTCTCCGCCTCCACCGGGTCCTTGATGCCGGCGGCCTTGTCGCCGCAGATGGTGGCGTAGTACATGAGCGCCCGCATGCCTTCCACGTTGGACTTCATCCACAGCAGCATGCGGCGGACGTCCGGGTGCTGTATGATGGGAACACGCGGTGCCTCGGGGTTCTTGAATTCGAGCAGCGACGAGCCCTGGAGCCGCTCCTTGGTGTACTGCAACGCATGGAGGTAGGCGATGCCGGCGCTTCCGAGGCCCTGCAGGCCGGTGGCGATCCTGGCCTCGTTCATCATCTGGAACATGATCTTCATGCCGTCGCGCTCGTTGCCAAGAAGTTCGCCGTAGCAGTCGTTGTTGTCGCCGAAGTTAATGAGGCAGGTGGCGCTGCCGTGGATACCCATCTTCTCCTCGATCTTGCCGATCTCGAAGTCGTTTCGCCTGCCGAGCGAACCGTCCCCGTTGACCAGGTACTTGGGCACGATGAAAATGGAGATGCCCTTGGTGCCTGCAGGGTCCCCCTCGATGCGGGCGAGCACCGGGTGGATGATGTTCTCGGTAAGGTCCTGGTCGCCGCCCGTGATGAACATCTTGGTGCCCTGGATCTTGAAGGTGCCGTCGGGCTGGCGGACGGCTTTGGTGCTGAGGTTGCCCACGTCGCTCCCGGCACCCGGCTCGGTGAGGCACATGCTGCCACCCCATTGGCCCGAGATCATCTTCGGCAGGTACTTCTTCTTCTGCTCCTCTGACCCGAATACCTCAATGAGGTGGCCTGCCCCCTCGGCCAGGCCAGGGTAGGAGACGAAGGCGAAGTTATGGATGAACCACTCATGGGCCGCGATCCTCATGATGAAGGGGAGCCCCTGACCCCCCGCATGCAGGGGGAGGGCCATGCAGTTCCACCCGGCCTCGCAGAAGAGCTTGTAAGCCTTGTGGAAGCACTTCGGCACATGCACCTGCCCGTTGACGAGCCTGCATCCTTCCTTGTCCGATTCAGCAAGGAGCGGAAAGATCTCCTCCGTGGCGATCTTCTGGGCTTCACTGAGGATCATGTCGAACATGTCCGAGGAGAAATCTGCATACCGTTCCAACCCACAGAGCTTCTCCAGCTCGAGCATGTCGTACAGGGTGAATCGCTGATCACGCTCATCTAAAATCAGACTGGCCATAAAACCCTCCTCGTATGAATGATCATTGTGTTCTCTAATCAGCGCGGCGGCCCTGAACCGGTTGTTCGTGAAGGAATGGCTTCATGAACTGAGCTTCTCTGCAGGGGCCCGAGTATCATTGTATTACAATATGAAACACTTACAAAAAAACATACAATCATGTTCGAGGGTTCTTGTCAAGGTGTGAAGCGGAATGCAGTGAGAAGGCGCCTCATGGGAGGATTTCTCCCGGAGGTGTTGCGTATGCCTCCCCGCCCGGTCTACCCGCGCTCCTCCCCCCGGGGGTTTGCCGTTCGCTTGAGATGGGCAAGGGCCTTGCGGTTGAGGAGGACTTCCTTGCGCAGGAAGTGGATCTGGGTGGCGAGAAAGCCGAAGGAAAGGATCTGGATGCCCCCCAGGATGAAGAGGATCATGAGGGTGATGAGTGGTCGGTTCGGATTGAGGATCTGGGCGGCATACAGGTAGAGGATATAACCGCCCAGCGCCAGTCCGATGAAGACGGACAGAGCGCCGAGAAAACCGAAGAGCAGCGTGGGCCGTTCGAAGATGGTGAAGAGGAGATGAGAGACGGCGGTGGATTTGAAGGCGAACTTTGATGTCCCCTTTTTCCGTGAGGTAAGCACTGCGGGGATCTCTCGTACATGGAAGCCCATGGCCAGGACCTTTGAGAGGATTTCCAGGTGGATCTCCTTGCCGTCCGATTCCAGGTCAAGACTGCTGATGACCTCGTTTCTGTAGCATCGTACGATACAGGTCAGAGTATGGATCTTTTCGGGCATGGCCATCTGGAGGACCTTGTTGCCCATCCACGATACGAAGAGCCTTTCTCTCGGCACACCCTCAGTCCTGCCGCCTTCCATGTAGGGGCTCACGAGCACTACGTCGATGTCGCGCTCTTCATCGAGCACGCGGGCCATCTGGATGATGTACTCAGGATCATAGGAGAGGTCGGCATCGATGGTTGCGACGTACCTGCCCCGGGCCGCCTTGAACCCGTACCTGATGGCCTTGCCCCTTCCGCCGTTCTTCCAGTAGGAAACGACCCGGACTTTGGGGTTGTTCGATGAGATCTCGTCGAGGATGTCCAGGGTTCCGTCCGTGCTGCCGTCGTTGACCGGGATGATCTCGAATGAGTCTCCGGACTCCAGCAGGAGCTTTTCCACCCGGGCAATGGTGTCGCCTGCATTTTCCTCCTCGTTGTACATGGGGATGATGACGCTGATGTTCACCGGGTAATCGTTTGGTTCCGTTTCTGTGCGGGCATGCTTGAACATGGCATGATCATAGCCAAGAATGCCGTGGTTGTATAGACCCACTTTGATGTTGTCCTGCCGGTACGGCCTGGTTTGCAACGGATATCGGAGGATGGATGGGGAACTCCCCCGATGGGAGATCCCCGAAGATTGGAGGAGGAAAGAGGCCGGAAACGATGTAGTTTGCCTTTCGAGTTGCATGCTAAGATTTGCAACGGCGATGCCAAAGCATATTGTTCTCTAATGCTTTGAAATAATGACAGATATTTGATTATGTGTCAGGGGATCCTTTCCTCCTGGGAAAATGTTTGCCTTTTTTCGGGAAGGAACGTTCTGTCTTCAGATGAGGCTCGTGGAGAAATACCTCTCGGCCCTGTCCGGCAGGATCGTGGCAATGATCTTCTCAGGCCCGAATTTTCTGGCCATCTGCATGCATGCCCAGACATTGGCCCCGGCTGAGGTGCCCACGAGCAATCCTGCCCTGCGTGCGAGCAGCCGGCTCGTCTCCACGGCATTGTCATCCGTTACCTCCACCACCTCGTCGATGAGGGAGGTGTCAAGCACCGGAGGAATGAAGCCGTCTCCAATGCCTTCGATCCGGTGGAGGCCGGGTTCGTGACCCAGCAGGGCGGAGACGTTCTTTGGCTCCACTGCAACGATGACGGTGTTCTTGTTGCGTGCCTTGAGGTACTTTCCCACCCCCTGGAGGGTTCCGCCGCTGCCCAGTCCCGAAACGAAGATGTCCACATGGTGCCTGAGCTGGGTCCAGATCTCCGGGCCTGTGGTGAGCTCATGGGCAAGCGGATTGTTGGGGTTTTCGAACTGCTGGGGAACGTATATGTTCTTTCGTGTCCTTCTCAGCTCATCGATAACCTTGATGCATCCCTCCAGGCTCTGTTCCGCAGGGGTCAGGATGAGCTCCGCGCCCAGCGCCCGGATGATCTTCTTGCGCTCTTCGCTCATGTTTTCGGGCATGACGCAGATCACCTGATGGCCCATGACGCCGCCGACCAGCGCCATGCCGATGCCCGTGTTTCCGGAGGTCGGCTCCGCTATGGCGTCGCCGTCCTTGAGCTGGCCCTTGCGTTTGGCCTCTTCGAGCATGAAGAGCGCCACGCGGTCCTTGATGCTGCCGCCGGGGTTCAGGTGCTCTGCCTTGGCGAAGATATTGGCATCGAGCACCCCTTTCAGGCATACGATGGGTGTATTGCCGATCTGATCGAGGACGTTCTTGGAAAACATGTTCAGCGCTCCCGCTCTACTTCCTGTTGTCGGTCTCCGAGATGCCCGGGGGTATCATTCGATACGATTGCCGCGCCATCCATGGTTAGCGAAGACAGGCTCCCCTGTCAAGGACAAATCAAGGCCACAAGCTGTTTTCAACGTTGTATCGGGCACATTCCCTTCACGTCATGAGGTGTTTGCAGAAGAGATCGAGCAGACCGGCATCGATACCGAAATCTCCCGGCATGCAGCTGTTTCGCTCCGGGCCGTGGAAATCGCTCCCCCCGGTGATGACGAGGTTCAGCTCCGAGGCGATGTCCGAGTACAGCGAGATCTGGTCGGGGGTATGCTCGGGGTAGTGGACTTCGATGCCGGCAAGTCCAGCGGCGCAGAGGCGCGCCGTAAACGACAGGAGATCCCCCCTTTCGAGCCCGAGGGTGTAGGGATGGGCCAGGACCGGCAGGCCTCCATGCTCCCGGATGAGGTGTATGGTCTTTTCCCAAGTTAATTTGACCTTGGGCACATATGCAGCTTTGCCCGTTCCGAGGTAACCGTCGAATGCCTCATCATAGGTTTTCACATACCCCTTCTTCACGAGGATCCTGGCTATGTGGGGTCTGCCGGCCATGGCTCCCCGCGCACCCTGCAGGACCTCTGCCTCGGTGATCGGCATCCCGATGTTGTTGAGCCTCGTGATGATCCGGGGTATACGCTCCCTGCGCGCCCTCTGCACCTGTTCCAGGGCGTTCTCGAGACCCTGCGGGTAAGAGGGAAAATAACCGAGGACATGGAGCATGCCGGGTTCGTACTCCGCACTGATCTCGACACCGGGGATAATACGGAGAGTGCACGACTCTGCCGATCGGAGAGCCAGGTGCAATCCGGCCAGGGTATCGTGGTCGGTCAAGGCCAAGGCGGTCAGGCCCTTTGATACAGCCAGTGCCACGAGTTCAAGCGGGCTCAGATTACCGTCTGATATGCTGGAATGGGTATGGAGGTCTGCGACGATATGCAAGGATTTCTCAGACGGGAACCGTGGTCTCGAGGACCTGGGCGATCTTCTTCTTGAGTTCGGTGAGGTCTGAGGATTTCACGACATAGGCGTCCGCCGCAATGGATTTGACATCGACCTTGTAGCTGCCGTAGGCGCTGCAGAGGATGACCGGAAGGTTGTAGTACTTGTTCCGGATCTCCTGGAGAACATCCAGTCCGTTGGAGGAGACCATCTTGATGTCGAGGATCACCACGTCGGGCTGTTCCTTCTCGATGCGTTCCAGGATCCCGATGCCGTCGGATGCGGTGGCCACGGCATAACCTTCCTCTTCCAGCTCTTCCGCATAAAGCAGCCTGATGTGCTTCTCGTCGTCGACGACCAGAACCTTGGACATAGCCTACTCCTTTCCTATTGGCCCCACCGGTAGGTGAGGTAGGGCTTGCTCTGCTCGAACACAAGGCACATGTCTTCCAGATATTCCTCTGCCTGCTGGTGGGACATCCCTTCGGTCTTGTTCACAAAGGAGAGGGTCATGCCGTAATGCAGGGGGATGAGGACTTCGAGGAGTCTGGATCGGTCGAGGATCTTTCTGTGATAACAGATGGCGCAGTCGAAGAGGATTCGAGCCCATACGGGTACGGGCATCTCGAAGTGGTCGATGTCCAGGGACGCGATCTCTCTGATTTTCTGGAGGTTTTCGCTGGAGAAGAGCGTGCGGTAGACATCCCACTGGGAATGAAAGCCCTCCCTGAACTTCATGTACAGCTTGTCCTTGTTCACACTGATGGCAGGAGGGGCTTCCACGTCGCTGACGCCGAACCCGAAGATGGCGGTGGGTTTGCTCCACTTGGTGTGGGTCCACTTGTTCTCGAATGCATGCATGAGGTTGAACAGCGTGATGACCATGTGGCGGAACATGGATCCGACATCCAGTGCCGGGTCCTTCGGCTTGGTGGTGCTAATCTTCGGCTTGCCGAGAAAGGCCTGGCAGATGGGCAGCGCTTCATTGACGGCGATGGTGCTCATCCAGATGTCGATACCGAACTGGCTTACATCCTCGTCCCACAGGGGGCTCTTCAGGAAGATACCCGCCATCTGCCCTGAGAAACCGAAATCTCCGCCGATGGGCTGTCTCACCCTCCTGCCGTAGAGGCATCGGGAAAGCGGGTAGGCGATGTTGTTGGCAATGGTCCCGTCGTACTTGTGACGCACGTACAGGGGAGAGACGAAGGAGAAATCCTTGAAGAGAGGCTCTCCGAGGTTTTTGATCCAGACGGGAGAGATGCTCTTGAGATTCGCCTCGACCACGACGGCGGCTTTGGCATCCATGTCCAGGACCTTCCTGAAGAGGTTCTTCAGGTTATTCCCCTTGCCCCGTATGCCCCGGGGGGTTGCAACGGTTATCTTGGGTATGCCGTGGGATTCGGCGTTCATGAAGGCCTTGGAGGTCCCGTCCGGGCTGTTGTTGTCGCAGTTGATGATGACGCTGGTCATCCCGGGGAAGTGTTCCTTGAGACCCAACGCGGCCTGTTCCGTCGGGAACGCGATGCCTCCTGCTTCGTTGTATGAAGGGATGCCGACGATGATGTCGACCTTGCTGATCCCGCTGGGGTTTTCCTCCTGGAACTTCATGCCTTCTCCCGCATGTCGTGCAGTGGTGCATCCGGACCCGTATTGTCCGATATTTCACCAGGGGTGGCAATAGAAAAATGACGGCATTCAGAGGCATTGCCCGGTACGGCAGAGGGAGGAATGCGGATCTTACGGATATGGGAACAGGGATGGCCGTATGGACATACCCACTTGAGAAACGGCCTTATTCCGGGAAATTGAGGGAAATCTCCCCTTGCCTTTTGGGATGCTCTATGTGAACGTAAATAATTCGATGTACACGCCGGATAAACCGCTTATCATACAGAGTGACGGGAGCGTCCTGCTGGAGGTGCTCTCGGGTGTTTATGAGGAGGCAAGGGACGCCATCCTGCCCTTTGCCGAGCTCATCAAGTCACCCGAATATGTCCACACCTATCGGATTACCCCCCTTTCCCTGTGGAACGCTGCAGCCATAGGCATCCGGCATGACGAGGTCATCGAGAACCTTCAGAAGTATGCCCGCTATGAGATTCCACCCACGGTCAGAAGCCGTATCGGAGATGCCTTCGAACGCTGGGATGCGGTGCGTCTCTACAGACATGACGCCCAGACGCTGCGTGTCGAGGTCCGCTCCGAGAATCTCCTGAGCCAGCTGACGGCCAAGAGAGAGATCGCACCGATCATCGTCGACCATGGAGTGTCCGGAGGGTTTCTGATCCCATCCGGTATCCGGGGAAGGTTCAAGCACATGCTCATCAAGATGGGCTACCCGGTGCACGATCTGGTGGGTTACGACAGGGGCGACGATCTTGCCATAGAGCTTCTCGGACAGACGCTCTCAGGCCAGGTCTTCTCCCTGAGGCCCTATCAGGTGGAGGCTGCAGACAATTACTGGGCCGGGGGAAGCCCCCGGGGAGGTCAGGGCATCGTGGTGCTCCCTTGCGGGGCGGGCAAGACCGTTGTGGGCATGGCGGTGATGGCCATGGCCAGAACCCACACCCTCATCCTGTGCACCAATGTCTCTGCGGTTCACCAGTGGATGGGCGAACTTCAGGACAAGACGACGATGACCAAGGATGACCTCGGTGAATACACCGGAGGCAGGAAGGAGATCAGGCCCGTCACCGTCACCACATATCAGATGCTCACATTCCGCAAATCCAAGGACGGACCCTTCGAACACATGAACCTCATGATGGCGCGCAACTGGGGGCTCATCATCTACGACGAGGTGCATGTGGTTCCAGCCCCGGTATTCCGCGCCACCACCGAGCTGCAGGCTAAGAGGAGGCTCGGGCTCACGGCCACCCTCATACGCGAGGACGGCCTGGAGCAGGACACCTTCTCCCTCGTGGGCCCCAAATGCTACGATGTGCCCTGGAAGGAACTCGAGCAGAAGGGTTACATCGCGGAGGCCGTCTGCTGTGAGGTGAGGGTCCCGTTGCCTCCCGAGAAGGCGCCTGAATATGTGCATGCGTCCGAAAAGATCCAGTTCAGGATCGCCTCCGAAAACACCAACAAGGAGCACGTGCTGAAGAACCTTCTGCAGAAGCACGCCGACGAGCCGGTGCTCATCATCGGACAGTACCTGAGTCAGCTCAAGAAGATCTCGTATGCCCTGAAGGCCCCCATGATTACGGGCTCCACCGCCAATGCCCGCAGGGATGTCCTCTATGAGTCCTTCAGGAGAGGTGAGATCCCGGTTCTCGTTGTTTCAAAGGTGGCGAACTTCGCCATCGATCTCCCCGACGCCTCGGTGGCGATCCAGGTTTCCGGGACCTTCGGATCGAGGCAGGAAGAGGCCCAGCGTCTCGGAAGGATCCTCCGGCCGAAGGAGCGCGTCTCGACCTTCTACACCCTGGTGACAAAGGAGACTTCGGAAGAGATCTTCGCCCACAAGCGGCAGGTCTTCCTCGCGGAGCAGGGATACAAGTATCGGATAGAGGAGTGGTCCCTTGATGACATCAACCCATGATCTCATCAGCAGCATCCCTTCCTACATGATCCCCATCATCTCTGCCAGGATCCTCGGAGATGCAGCGGATCAGAGAGTGCTGGCCGAGGGGCTTTCCGATACGGATCGTCTTGAAACGGTCATCGCCGCTCTGACGGACAAGCAGAGGGACCTGCTCCTGAACCTCTACGAGCTCGGTGAGTATATCGGCTGGGAGGTTCTCGGGAGGACCCTCGGGTGCCCGCCGGATGAACTGAGGACCGACCTGGAGGAACTGGGATTGAAAGGCCTAGTCTTTCAGGGTGGGCTTTCAGGTCGGGATCCGGTCATCCTCCTGCCCTCGCTTGCATCGCTGATGGAGTCCATGAAGGCCGGGTACTTTTCCGCGGTTGGGGACATTATCTGGGAGGAAGAGAAGAAGCCGAGCCTCTGGGGGCACATCACTATGGTCAATGCCCTGCTCGTGGGCAGAATCCGTTGCAAGGCAGGTATCGAGCCCTTCAAGAAGGGGTGGGAGTACCTGGATGAAAAACTGTCGCCCGTGCTCGATGTCAGGAAGATCTACGGGGAACTTGTGGATCTGTCCTGCCTCAGAGAAAGGAACGGCATAGTGACGCCCGTGGCCCGAGCCATCGCAGGCCTCGCCATGGAAGGGGACGCCCGGTACAACCTATGGCGGTTCTGCCAGTCGTGCAGGCCGTATCCGGGCCTGGACCACCAGGTATTCATCACCATCGGAGAACGGGGTATCAAGAGGGAATTTCTCGCCAGATGCCTTACCCTGTGGATCATGAGTCGGGACGAGACCATCGAGGGTGGAAGACCCGTCATAGAGTCGCTGCTCGATCTCTGGCTTGATCTCGGCGTGCTCCAGAGGGATATCACAGGGGGATGGATCCGGTTTGCCGTCCCTGCAATCAAGGCCTTGAGGACCGGCAGGACCGATGCCGCACCTCACTCCTATTCGGAGGAGGCCATCATCCAGCCCACCATGGAGATACTGGTGCCCATGGACTTCGACACGGTGGACCTGCTCAATGTCGGTGAGATTGCGGACCTCGTCCAGGCCGATGTGATGAGCATCTACCGCATTACCAGGGAATCGGTGTTCAGGGCGCTCCAGGAGGGATGGAGCGTGGAGAAGATCATGGGCTTTCTGGAGAGGATTTCACGACATACCCTGCCGGAGAACGTCCGGATGAACATCTCCGGCTGGTCAAGGCTTCATTCAGAGGCGCATATCATCAAAGGCACCTTCCTGGTGCTCAGCGGCGAAAAGGCGGCCATCCCTAAGGGACTTGAAGAGGTTCTCCCGGGCATTTTCCGCATCCCGGAGCGGTGTGAGGAGGAAATCGCTTCGTTCCTGGAGAAGAAGGGTGTCATGATCAGGAGCACCGAAGGTGCCCGCGAGATGGACTACGATGTCGACTGGGGGAAGGCCCTCCCGCTCAGGGGCCCCCAGCGCGCAACTGCACGGATCTCCCAGAAGGAGGGGGTGTACCCCTTCGGCATGGTCATGCCCCTGCCTTACGGACCCAGACGCGAGATGCTTTTCGAGGAGGCACTTAACGAGGGGAAGACCCTCATCATCTTCTATCCGCGGCAGGGCTACGGCGAGATGCAGGCCCGGAAGATAAGCCCGCTGTTCATCTTCCGCAGGGGCGGCATGCCCTTCATGGAGGCCTACTGTGAGGATACGGGTGAAGGTGAGGTCTTCGACATCAGTAAGGTCAGGGCCCTCTTCCGTCAGCAGTGAGCCCTATTGCCGGTTCTGCTGTTTCTTTTTGATCATGTCACTCATGTTTTTCAGTTCTTCGACCGTGTCCTTGGGAAGGCTGTCCTGGTCCTTGAGGGCTGCTTCAATGTGATAGAGGCTGGCCCTGAAGTTATCTGTCTTGTAGAAATACCTGCCGAAGCACGCATGGGAGAGGGATGGTTTCTGGGCCTTCTCGTAGAGGATGCCCAGGGTGTAGTCGACACGTACGTTCTCACCCTGGTAGGGTTCGATGGTTTTTATGGCTTCGTCGAACTCACCCCGTTCCTGGAGTATCTCGGCCAGTGCGATCCTGGTGCGGGAAGATGAGGCATACTCCTTCAGGAGCGGATATGCCTCATCCTTTCTCCCTAAGGCAAAGAGGTTGAGCCCCTGGTATGCCTTGGCAACGGGCAGATCGATCTTGTCCAGAAGGGCCAGGGCCTGTGTATGGTTGCCTGCCCTCGTATCTGAAAGGGCCAGCGCAAGGGATTTATAGGGCTCAGGCACCTGGGAGACACGCATGCCGACTTCCCCGCCCGGCAGAACGAGTCCTGCGATACTGGCATAGAGGGCCCAGTATTTCGAATCCGGATGTGGCTTCCCAGGGTCCTCCCGCATGTTGGCCACCCTGTTCTGGGTGTAGGGGTGGGTAAGGAGGTATTCAGGGGCCCCCCCAGCACCCGAAAAGGCATTGAGCCTGATGAGAAACCGCGGCATTGCCGTCGTATCGATGCCGGATGCCTTCAGGAGAGCCTTGCCGTACTCGTCTGCGGTGAACTCATTCTGCCTCGAATAGGCGAGGCGTATGTTCTCGGACCCGCCTAGGGAGGAGAAGATCATGGCCGCACCGGCCTCGGGATTCTTGGAGGAGAGCAGGGTTCCCGCAAGAACCGCCAGGATGGTGGCCGCATTGATCTTAAGCTGCGTGTCGTAGTTCTCGGGGATGTGGCGGAGCTGACTGTGTCCCATCTCATGGCCGATGACCGCGGCTACCTCGTCCAGGTCCTGGGCGAAGAGAAGCAGGCCGACATTCACGAAGATATGCCCGTCGGGGATCGTGAAGGCATTGATGGAGCGGTCCCTGATCACATGGACCTTGAAGGAGTACACTGGTTCCTTGATGTGATCGGCCAGTCTGTCCGAGATCATCTGTATGGGCCAGGTGATCTCGGGATCATGGATGATGAGGTTATTGGTCTCGAGCAGGTTGATGAAATCCCTTGCAGTGGTGCGCTCGTCCTCATAGGTCATGGCTTTTGCATGACCGACAAAGGCGGTGATGATGACGAGAAGCAGGGAGAGTATCCTTTTCATATACTGCCACACATATGCCCTTGGGTCATGGTTTTCAAGGGTCTCTTTAAGGTGGAATCCATACATGCCGGTATATAAGTTACAAGTATGAATAAACATTTCGGTTCCGTTCATCCCATCGAGGAGGCTGTGACCGATGGGACCGGATATTCAGACCGCATGGCTCAGGGATTTCTCAGGCGTTTACCTGTGATGCCATATCCGAGTCGGTCTCCGGAGAAGGGACGAAGAACTCTGCCTGGGGGAAATCTCCCAGGTTCTGTGCAATGCCTGCCTGAAGGAAGGAGTTGACCCAGTTGATGATGTCGTTCTTCTGGATGGACCGCCTGAGCCTCTTCATCCTGGCCTGACGCTCGTCATGGGGCATCAGGAAGGCGGTATGGATGGCATCGGCCACCCGCTGCCTGTCATAGGGATTGACCAGGAGGACGTTCTGGTGGAGCTGCGAGGCCGCACCGGCGAATTCACTCAGGATCAGGACCCCCTTCTCCTCGGTGTTGCTCGCACAGTATTCCTTGGCAATGAGGTTCATCCCGTCCTTCAACGGGGTGATGAGAGCTATCTCGCAGGTCTTGTAGTAGGCGACAAGCTCCGGCCGCGGCAGCGACCTGTATATATAATGGATGGGGGTCCACCCGACATCGGTGTACTTTCCGTTGACCTCGCCGACGATACATTCGATCTCCTGCTTGAGCTTCGCGTACTCCTCCACGCTCCCCCGGCTGGGGACCACCACCTGGATCAGGGTAACCTTCCTGCGCATGTCGGGGTAGCGCTCCAGTGCATGCCCGAACGCCAGGAGCCGTTCGGGGATTCCCTTGGTGTAATCGAGGCGGTCCACCCCGAGTATCAGCTGCCGCTTCGGCAGATTTGCATGGATGATCCATGCGGTCTCGGCCACCTCCCCGGTCCGGGCGAGGTCCTCGAACTCCCGGTAGTCGATGCTGATGGGGAAGGCGCCCACGAGCACTTCCCGGTCATGGAGGATGATCCTGTTCAGGTGCTTCGAACCCATGAGCTTGTAGCCGAAAAGGGCCCGTACGCACCCGATGAAATTCCTCAGATCCCTGACGGTCTGGAAACCGACCAGATCGTATTCCAGGAGCGCCTCGAGGATCTCGAACCGCCAGGGCAGCTTGAGGAATATGTCGAGAGGCGGAAACGGTATGTGGAGGAAGAACCCGGTCTGGCGTTTCACCCCAAGGCGTTTGAGCTCCCTGCCCACCAGGATGAGGTGGTAGTCCTGGACCCATACGTAATCGCTTTCGTCCGTGTTCTGGATTACGGCCTTAGCGAACTTCTTGTTCACCTGCTCATAGACCGCCCAGTATGAGGGTTTGAAGCTGCAGCGGGAGAAAAGGTCGTGGAAAAGGGGCCAGAGGATCTCGTTGGAGAACCCGTAGTAGTATTTATCGATCTCCTCCCTGGAGAGGTTCACGGGCTTGAGCGAGTAGCCCGTCTCCCGCGTGCCCAGGGATAGAAGGTCGGCAAGAAGAGGCCCTGCCGGGGTTTCCTCCGCATTCGTTCCGATCCATCCGATCCATATGCCGTCGCGATGCTTGAGCACGGGTCCCAGAGCCGTCACCAGGCCTCCCGATCCCGGTTCTATCTGCCACCTTCCCCGTTTCTCCTTTTTCAGCACGATGGGGAGGCGGTTCGATATCACCGCCAGTCTTCGTTTTTCCATGTAATTCCTCCCGATGATCCTGCAGGGGCAAGGGCTACCCATCCCTGCAGGAACTCTTGTACGGCCTGAATGTCGGGCAGGAAACCCGACGCCTCGGTAGGCTCGTTCGGATTGCCGACCCTGATGCCGAGACCGTGATCCTTGACCACCCTGAAGGCATCCTCGTCGGTATCATCGTCCCCGACATAGACAGAAAAAGTGTCTTCCCTGAGCCGGGACAGCAGTTCCTTAAGTGCCCCGCCCTTGTCCGTGCCCGGACACCTGAGTTCAATGCCGCCGTTGAAGCTCCTCACCTCGAGGTCATGCAGCCGGGCTATGGGTGTCCAGCTGTCATGGACCCGTTGCTCAAGGGACAGCGCCTCACCGACGGACATACCTCGGGTGTGGAGGGCGATTCCTCCCACCTTGATCTCTACCCGTGTACCGAGGCCTCCGATTGCATCGGCTTCCCGCGCCTTGCCGAGTCCCTGGCGCTGTCGTGCGGTCGGCTCGCGTACTGTCATGCTCCCGTCCGGATACCTGAATTCATACCCATGGCTCCCCACCATCATGATTCCCGGCACGTTCAGGAGGTGCTCCACCTCAGCCAGGGGTCTGCCGGAGATCACGGCGATAGCGCCGCCGGTTTTGTCTCGGATCTTCCCGATGAGGTCCGTAATGCCGGGGAGGGGGTATGCCTCCATGCGTATGTGGTGGAACGGGGCAAGGGTGCCGTCGTAGTCGAGGGCGAGGAAGCAGGTGCGGGCCGAGCGCAGACGTTCCCACAAGCCCGCAGCCTTTTTCACCTCGATGAACAAGGCTGTCTCCATGCTCATCCCGTCTCGATCCTTTCCTGGGTCTCGAACATCACGGCATGCATCAGGGTCAGGTATTCACGGAGATGTCGGGTGACGAGGAAATTTTCCAGCACGAAGCGGTGCGCCTTTCTGCCCATCTCTTCCAGTTGGGCCCTATTCTTCAGGAGATATCTGATGCGCAGGGCGGCCCCCTCCGGGGAGGTGACGAGGAAGCCGGTATGGTGGTTCACCACCTGGAGCCTTATCCCCCCCGTGTCGCCACCGATGACCGGTTTGCCCTTCCACATCGCCTCGGTCACGGTGAGCCCGAAGCCCTCCCTGGTGGACTTCTGCATCACGATGTCCGAGACCCTCTGGAGCGCATTGATGGTCCGATGTTCGTCGCTCGGCAGCAGGAGCACGTGAATATCCTCGTCCTCTCCCGCGCTCTGTTTGACCTGACGTATCACCTCCTCCCCCTCGGGATCGTCGGTGGCTCCTCCTCCGGCGAGGACGAGCTGGATCGGGGCGAACTCCCTGACCAGCCGGTAGGCCCTGATCACGCCGAGGGGGTCCTTGAACCTGTCGAACCGGGATACCTGGGTAATGATGGGCCGTTCCGGGTCCAGCCCCCATTTATGATACGTGTCCGCCAGCTCATCCTCACCCAGTTCCATGTTCTTCTCGCTCAGCGGGTCGATGCTCGGCGCGACCAGGTAGAGGGGGTGGGGCAACGGCTGGGCGAACTCGGAGAGAGACCAGACGCTCGCGTGGTACTTCTCGACGTAATTCCGCAGGAATTTCCAGACGGGCCGGAAGGGGCGGCTTGCATCTATGTGACAGCGCCATATCCATCTCCCCTGCCGTGATGGGATGAAGTGCATGAGCGCTGCAGGCTGAGGGTCGTGTATGAAGACGATGTCCGCCTCTTCGAGGGTCTTCCTGAGTGCCTCGGCATTCATCTCATTGACCCGCTCATATTCTTTCAGAAGGTCGTTTCGCAGCTCGACGCTGTTTCCCTGCAGGGCGTTGTGCATGAGCTTGGTGCACTGGAAGAACGGCTCGGTGCCGGAAATGACCTCCCATCTGGCATCTATGCCCAGCTCCTGTTTCAGCGGTATGAGCCAGTGCAGGATCTCGGCGACGCCCCCGCCCTCCCTGGTGGAATTGACATGCACCACCTTCATGCCCTTCAGATGAGCCCCGAGCTGCCTGATGTGGAGGATGACGTCCTGGCCGACGATCTGGGAGTACTGTTCAAGCAGACCCATGATCAGCCCCGCCTTTCTTTCAGGTAGACGGTGAAGGTGCGATGCACTTCCTCTCTGAGCTCGCCGAGTGTCGTGAAATAGGGGTCGATGCCGGCGATACGATCGGCGAGTTCCTGATGGAGGTCCCCCGAACCCGCAAGCCACTCGGTGAAGTCGTTTTTCCCCTGGGGTGTCCTCCTGCGTGCATCGATGAAGTGGTAGAAGATGGTGCCTGAAGACATGTGGGGGATGAGAGAGGTCAGGTCTTCGATGGTATCGATCCTCTTGCCAGTGTCGAAAACCACGATCTGGGACCTGACGAAATAAAACCTGCGGGATGGAATCATCCATGCAAGCAGTTCGCTTTCCTCAAGTCGTTCTTCAATGACCTCGACGAGTTCCCTCCGGAGCCCATCGAGGTCTCCGAAGTCCGTTGGGTCTATGAGGGCCAGCCTCTCAGCCAGTGTCTTGTCGTGAAGGCTTCGCCAGGACCATATGGCGAAATCGTTCAGGTATTCAGGGTCGTCAAACCGGGGCCTGAGCAGTCCCCCCCAGAAATGGTAATAGATGCAGCTCGTGGGTATGGATACCAGCTTGTCCTTGAGCTCCCGGAGGGTCTGTGCATGCTCTCCTGTGGCTACTGCAATGAGGGCGCAGTCTTTCACCGCGAATGGATCGGACATGGGTGCATCTCCTCACTTGTTTGGTTTCATGTCATTCATGCTACCGGCAATTCAGTCGCCCGTGTGTCGTGCCTGTCCAGAATTGCGTTCGCTCGGGAAAGAATATCAGGGCATCATCATGATTATCCGGTTAGTGTATACGCTGGAGAAAAACATGTCAAGTTTCAATGAGTTTTTTGTTCTGCGGACAGTCATGAGGGTTTGAGCCTTGTGTTCCGGGGGGCATCGGGCGGCGGAGCGGTTCGTAGGCGAGGAGGAGCGGGCATTGGTACTGCCTGTTACCAAATTGCAACGACCCTTTCCTGCCTCTCCACGAAAGGGAAACGTTGATCATGGTATTTCAAGAGGAATGGATCATGAGTTGACCGATGGATCTTGATGATTCTCAATGACCTTTGGGAGAGCGGGGGTCGTATCTCCGGCCGGAAATCCCCCTGTGGGACAGCATGACGTATTGTCTTCCAAGAAGGTCATCCGGCTTCTGATATAATTACGATTGAGTAATCTCACGTACGAATCCGTACACCATCATTCTCTGGTAAACCCCATAACTGATTGATTTGAGATCACAATCTATTTTGGTCTCTATATTGCCTTTCTTGGTGTCAGCAATGGAACTACTGGAGGTAACCCCATGAGACACATCCGAAGCATCCTCTTCATGATTCTGGCAATCATTGCCTTTTTCCCTCTCGAGGGGTTTGCAGCATCGTTACAAGTGAGCTGGAGCGCAAACAGCGAGGACGACCTCGCCGGTTACAAACTCTATTACGGCACTCAGTCCAACACCTATGGTCAGACCGTCGATGTCGGGAATGCGACCACGTATACCATAGGCAGCGTACAGACCGGGTCGACGTACTATGTGGCGGTTTCCGCCTATGATTCGTCCGGGAACGAGTCCGACCTGTCCACTGAACAGAGCGCGTATATCCCGGTCGCCGACACTACGCCACCTACGGGCAGTGTCTCCATCAATGCAGGGGCGTCGGTGACCACATCGCGAACGGTCACGCTATCCCTGAATGCAAGCGATGTCGCAAGTTCGGTTTCCGGGATGAAGATAAGCAACGACGGGACAACCTATTCCTCTGAGGTTTCCTACACCACGAGCTATTCCTGGACGCTTGCCAGCGGCGATGGCATCAAGACCGTCTATGTTCTCTTCAAGGACTCCGAAGGCAACTGGATGAGCTCACCCGCCACCGATTCCATCCAGCTTAGTCTCGACAGCGACGGCGACGGCATGCCCGATGCGTGGGAAACCACCTATGGCCTGAATACCGGCAGCTCGAGCGATGCTTCGCTCGATTCCGACAATGACGGCGTATCGAACCTGAACGAATACCTCGCCGGCACCAACCCAACCAGCGCCGCAGACAATGCTCCGGTGGCCAATGCCGGTTCCGACCAGAGCGTGATCCCCCAGAGGGTTATGCTCGACGGATCCTCCTCCTATGACCCCACCGGCGATACCCTGAGTTACGCCTGGACCCAGACGAGTGGTCCGGCCACCGTGATCCTTGAGGATTCCACCAAGAGCGTGGCGTATTTCGTGGGTATCACCGCAGGCACGTACACCTTCCGGTTGAGCTGCTCCGATGGCTACACGACCTCCACGGACAGCGTGAGCGTCACCATCACCAACGTCGCACCGGTCGTCAGTGCGGGCAGCGACATGACCATCACCGCCGGCACCTCGGTAACGCTGCACGCCACCGGGTCCGACTCCAACGAGGACACCCTCACGTATACGTGGTCCAAGACGTCGGGTCCGAGCGTAAGCCTGCCGAGCCTGACCCAGCAGAACATCACCTTTACGCCCACCATAGCCGGGGTCTACGTATTCTCGGTGAGGTGCTCCGACGGTGTCAACACGAGCACCGCGGATCAGGTCAACGTGACGGTCAATGCCGTCAACACCGCACCAACGGCGAATGCCGGCGTGGACCAGGACGTGAACAAGGGCAGCGTGGTACAGCTGAACGGTTCGGGCTCGACTGACCCCGACGGCGATACCCTGAGCTATGCCTGGACCCAGACCTCCGGTACGGCGGTGTCCCTGAGCAGTACGACCGTCGCCAACCCGACCTTCACCGCATCCACGGTGGGAACCCTGGTATTCCAGCTCGTAGTGAATGACGGGACCGTGTCCTCAACGGCCGATACCGTAACCATCAGGGTGGTCTCCCAGAACACCCCGCCCGTTGCCGATGCCGGCTCCGACATCCAGGCCTATGTAGGTGACGATGTGGTGCTCGATGCCTCTGGATCGTATGACTCAGATCTTGACGGCCTCACCTTTACCTGGTCCCAGGTCTCAGGCGCCACGGTGCAGATATTCAACGCCAACACTATCTCGGCCTTCTTCACACCTACCACCTCCGGTACCTTCGAGTTCATGGTGACGGTCTCGGACGGTCAGATTACATCGACGGACAATGTGGTTGTCACTGTGGACAACGCAAACCAGGTGCCTGTCGCCGATGCCGGCAGCGCTGTTACAGCCACTGTGGGCTCCACGGTCACCCTGGACGGAAGTGCCAGCTATGACCCGGATGGGGACTCCATCTCCTATGTCTGGTCTCAGACCAGCGGGACGACGGTATCCCTGAGCGGATCCAACACAGCAAGGCCGTATTTTACCGCCACTCAGGCCGGCGTGTACGTGTTCCAGCTGGTGGTCTACGACGGTAATGACACCAGCAGCGCCTCCACGGTGACCGTGACGGTTCAGTCCGCCACTTCCCAGGTCACCCTCGTAACCCCGACCAACGGAGCCGTGTGTTACTCGAGCCCCACCCTCTCATGGGCTGGCACCGGGTTCAAGAGTTACAAGGTCTACATGTCCATCAACGGAGGCAGCAAGTACAGCACCATCTACAGCGGCTCCGGTACCTCCACCATCCTGCACACGGTCCTGTGGCGGTGGTTCATCGCTTCCGGCACCACGGTGACCTGGTATGTGCAGGGTACAACCGTCAGCGGCGCCTCCGTGAAGAGCTCGACCAGTACGTTCAAGAAGAAATAAAGAAATGAGGATGCCTGTGGCTGACCCCACATGGATGGGGGGTGGGCGGATGCCCATCCCCTTTTTTTATTTTGCATCGGGGGCAGCGTGGATGTTCCTGCCCCTCCACCGGGCATACCGTGCCAGACATCCCAGTGCCTGAATCGCCTTGCGGGTGGTCGGATAGAAGGGGATGCCGCACTTCTCGGTTAATACCCCGAGCTTCGTAACCGCCCCCGTGGAAGGCCCGTAAGACCAAGCCACCACCGGCTTGAGCAGGTTGCCGGCCATGTGTCGGAGTACTTCCTCGTAGACATCGGGTGTAAGGTAGCTGCTGATATACGTATTGAGGTAGATGCAGTCGATATTGTCGTCGGCCATGAGGATGTCGAAACACTGCCGGTAGTAGGTGAAGAGGTCGATCCCGTTTGCAGCCGAAGCGGGCCCCAGGTCGATGGGGTGTCCGGCGAGGGTAGGGCTGACGGCAAGGAGATTCTGTGCACTGTTCCTGGAGAGTTCCCCGAGTACGAGGCCGTTCTCCCCGGCCGCGTCGATGCACTGAATCCCCATGGCGCCGGTCAGGCTGATGACCCCGAGGCGGTTTCCCTTGGGCAGTGGCTGACTGAGGAAGGCCTTGGAGGCCAGGAGCAGGTCTTCATACTCGTCCACGCGGATGATGCCGGCCTGGTGGAACAGGGCGTCATACAGGCTGTCCTGGCCTGCGATGCTGCCGGTATGGGACGCCATGGCCTGGGCGGCCTCGCTGCTCCTTCCCCCTTTCAGACAGAGGATGGGCTTGCTGTCGGAGACCCTCCGGGCGGTCTCCAGGAGCTCCCGGGGTCTGCGGGTATGCTCGATGTACAGGGCGATCACCGTCGTGCCGGGATCGTTCCCGAGATACTCGAGGCCGTCCACCTCGTCAAGGTCGCACATGTTGCCCAGATCGATGACGGTGCTGATCCCGAAGCGGTATTCGTTCATGGCCGCAGCCTGTGGTCCGTACATGCCCGTCTGGGTGACGATGGAAAGGCCGCCCGGGGGCGGCAGGCGGTAGCCCTTCTCGTAGGGTATCGTGCTGATGCCCGAGTGCGGCCGGTAAATCCCCAGGGTATTGGGGCCGATGATGCGCATCCCCTTGGTCCTGGCGATCGAGAGCACCTCTTCCTGGCGTCTGATGCCTTCGGGACCGGCCTCGGCAAACCCGTCCGCAATGACGACGGCCGAGCTGACCCCTTTGTCCCCGCAAGCATGCAGGATTTCGGGGACCGCACGGTACGAGGTGGCGATCACCGCCAGGTCCACATCGCCGGGTACGAAGGAGATGTCGGGATAAACCTTCAATCCGTGCACGGTGACCGCACGGGGATGGACGGGGTAGATGGCGCCTTGGTATCCAAGTTCCTGCAGTTCCTTGACCACGACGGCACCGCCGAAGAACCATCCTTCCATCATGCTCCCGAATACGGCTATGCCGCGGGGATGAAAGAATCGATCCAGGCTTCCTGAATTGTCCATGGGAAAACCCCTGCCAGGGGGATAGTATAGTATGCCCGAGCTTCTTACGCGGCGTCCTGCGTGTTCCCGGAGTACATCCTGGGTACCCGCCGGCTCATGTCGCAGGTGACCTCGTACGGGATGGTGCCGCACCATGCGGCAACCGTGGCGGCGGTTATGGAGTCCGGGCCGAACAGGACAACCTCCTGCCCCACCGGATATGTGTCGTCACCCAGGTCGATAAGCGTCTGATCCATGCAGATCCTTCCCACGACGGGGTAGTGCCTCCCGGCGATGAGGACCCGGCCGGTGTTGGAGAGGGATCGTGAGTAGCCGTCCGCATAGCCGATGGGGATGGTGGCGATGGTGGTGTCCCGTTCGGGCCGGTACGTGAGACCATAGGACAGACCGGTTCCCTTCCTCACCCGTTTGACGAACATGACGGCGGTCTTCAGGGTCATGGCGGGTCTCACATCCAGCAACCTCGGTATGCCTTCGGCGGGATAGAGTCCGTAGCACAGGATGCCCGGACGAACCAGGTCCATGAAAGACTCGGGGTGGTTGATGACGGCCCCGGAATTGGCCAGGTGACGCAGCCCGACATCGATGTGCATGGAGGCGAGCCTGTTGGAGAGTTCGATGAACTGCCTGATCTGGGCCTCGGTGAACGGGTTCCCCGGTTCGTCGGAGACCGGGAAATGAGTGTAGAGACCGGCCACCTTGATTTCCCGCAGGGAAGCCAGGTGCTCGATGACCACCAGGGTTTTTTCCGGGTGCAGGCCGAGCCTCCCCATGCCCGTATCGGTCTTGACGTGCACGGCAATGGAACGGTTCCACTTTCTGGCCCCCTGGATCAGGGCCTCCACCGGCGCCACGTCCACCACGGTGGGTGTCAGGTTCTGGGAGAAGACCGCGTCGATATCGTCCTGGGTGCCGGAGATGAGGCCGAAGATGAGGATGGGAAGCCTCACGCCCGCCTTCCTGAGCTGCAGCCCCTCCTCGATGCAACTCACGCCCAGCATGTCCACAAGGGAATTATCCTGGACGAACCGGCCTACGGTCTCGGCGCCGTGGCCGTAGGCGTCCGCCTTGATGGCCATCATGATCCGGCCTTTCGTGCGCCCCCTGATGAGACTGATGTTGTGCTTGATGGCCGAGAGGTCGATTTCAACCCGTGTGGGCCGCATGAGCCTCCTTAGTCAGCCTTCTTCCGCAGGAAGGTGGGAACGTTGTACAGCTCCTGGTCGAGCACGCTTTCATCCACCACCATGCCCAGCTTGATGACCTCTTTCTCCTTCTCCTTCTCTTCCTTCTGCTCCTTCTTTCGCATGAAGGCGGGCCGGGTGTAGTCGATGACCGTGGCGTTCTGCGCATCCCGCACGGTCTGGTGGATCCTTCCCTTGTCAACACCCGAGGACAGCACGATGGGTTTGCTCGCAAAACCGGTGGCCACCACGGTGATGGCGATCCTGTCCTCCATCGCCTCGTCGATGACGACGCCCCAGATGATGTTGGCGTCGTCGTGCGCTGCGGCCTGGATCAGGGAGGATGCCTCGTGGATCTCGTTCATGGTGATGGACGGTCCGCTCGTGATGTTGATGAGCAGTCCCTTGGCGCCGTGGATGTCCATGTCCTCCAGCAGCGGAGAGCTGATTGCCGCCTGGGCGGCATCGGCCGCCCGGTTCTCCCCGGAGCCGTACCCGATCCCCATGAGTGCCTTGCCCTTCTCGATCATCACCGCCTTCACGTCGTTGAAGTCGACGTTGACGAGCCCGGTGTTGTTGATGAGATCCGATATGCCCTTGACCGCATTGATGAGGATGTCGTCGGCCATCTTGAAGGCCTCCAGCAGCGGAACGTTCTTTCCCGCCATGCTCAGGAGGCGGTTGTTGGGGATGACGATGATGGCGTCCACGTTCTCGGCCAGTTCCTTCTCGCCGGTCTCGGCCTGGTTCATCTTGCGCTTTCCCTCGAAGGGGAAGGGTTTGGTGACCACCGCCACAGTGAGGATGCCCATCTCCTTGGCGACCTGGGCCACCACCGGGGATGCCCCGGTACCGGTGCCGCCGCCCATGCCAGCGGTGATGAAGACCATGTCGGTGTCTTCCAGGACGGCCCGGAGGTCCTTCTCGCTCTCAAGGGCCGCGCTCCTGCCGATGTCCGGGCTGCCGCCCGCCCCGAGGCCCCTGGTTAGCTTGGTCCCGATCTGGATGCGACCGGTTGACAAGGAGGACTTCAGTGTCTGGATGTCGGTGTTGCACGCGAGGAACTCAACGCCCTTGAGCTTGGCGTTGATCATGTTGTTCACGGCATTGCATCCGCATCCCCCCACGCCGATGACCTTTATCTGAGCGCCTGCGCTCTCTACTTTCTCCAATTCAAACATCGTAGCACCCCCTTGCAGTTAAAAAACTTCCTTAAACCAACTGATCATTCTTTCCAGTATCCTCTCAAAGACGCCGGTGCCCTTTGGTTTGAAGCCGTACGACGGTTTGCCAGCCTCGTACACGCACAGGCCCACGGCTGTGGCGTATGCAGGGCTGTTGACCAGTTCCACCAGACCTTTGACGCCCCTGGGAAGCCCCACCCGCACAGGCATGTGCATGATGCCCTCGGCCAGTTCGGCAACCCCCTCCAACGAGCTTGCGCCTCCGGTGAGCACAAGCCCGGCCGACATCATCTCCGAATACCCGGTGTTCCTGATTTCATTATATGCAAGTTTGAAGAGTTCTTCCACTCTTGATTCGATGATTTCGGCCAATATTCTCCGGGGCACCATGTTCACCGTGTCGCCACCGATGGAAGGCACCTCGATCTGCTCGTCCGGCGAGACCCTGGAGGCGGTCGCATGGCCGTACTTGACCTTGAGCCGTTCCGCCTCGGCGATGGGACAGCGCAGCCCCACGGCGATGTCGTTGGTGATGTTGTCGCCGCCCAGGGAGAGGACCGAGGTATGCCGGATGGCCCCCTCGTTGAAGACCGCGATGTCCGTGGTGCCTCCGCCGATGTCCATGATGATCACGCCGAGCTGCATCTCGTCGGGGGTGAGGATGGAGGCGGCGGATGCGATCTGCTGCAGCACGATGTCCTGGAGGCCGAGGCCGGCCTTCTGGGCGCATTTGGTGATGTTGCTCACCGCCGAGACCGAACCGGTGACGATATGGACCCTGGCCTCCAGGCGCGAGCCCGCCATGCCCACGGGGTTCGAGATGCCCGATACGTCGTCCACCGTGAACTCCTGGGGCAGCACGTGGATGATCTCCACGCCCACGGGCTTGGCGAAGTCCTTGGCCTGCTCCACCACCCTGCGGCGGTCTATCTCGGTGATCTCCTCACCCTTGATAGCGATCACCGCGCTGGTGCTGATGCCCTGGATGTGGCCTCCGGCGATGCCGGTATACACCTCGTCCACCCTGATCCCGGCCATGCGTTCGGCGTCCTCGACGCAGCCCCTGATCGCCTCCACGGTCTGCTCCATGTTCACCACGAGGCCACGCCTGAGCCCCTTGGACTCTGAGACCCCGAATCCGATGACCTCCAGCTCTCCTGCCTCGTTCATCTCGGTGATGAGGCAGCAGATCTTGGTGGTCCCGATATCCAGACCGACGATGATTCTATCCCTCGTTGCCATGTGAACCTCTGTACCTCAGTACTATCTTGTCATCACACCTCAGATCCATAACGGTTCCTTCCGGCGGTTTCATTTTTGCCATGGTCTTCATGGCCCGGTCTACCTTGGCGGGCGTCATCTCGCCGAAGATGGTCAGCGAGATCCCGTTTTTCAACCTGATGTCCACGAGCCCACCCGGCTCGATCACGAGATCGTTCACCTCCAGACCCTTGGACTGCACCAGTTTCGCCGCTGCGATGGCCTTATTCAGGATCTGGTCGAGACCTTCCTTCATATCCTGGCGGGTATAGTCCTCCGCCTGTATCATGAGCCCGTAATAGGTGGACGGGGATGAGATGAAGACCAGCCCTTCTTCCGATATGAGGTACGGCCTGTCCTTGAGGAAGAGGGTCGCCGCAGCCTTGTGCTCTTGAACCACCACCTCGATCGACGCGGGGACGAAGTTTCTGGAAATACTCAGTTCCTTGATCCACGGGTGTTTCTGCAGCCTCTTCCGTGCCTCGTTCATGTCCCAGGACAGGATGTTGTCCCCCTTCTCGATGTCAAGGAGGGTGAGGACCTCATCCGCTTTCACCTGCGATATGCCCCTGATCTCGATATGCTTGACGTTGAACACCGCCGAGTTGGCTATATATGCGGCAGCGCAGATGGTGATGAGCACACCGGATATCCCGATGCACAGCCACATGAAGAGCCTCAGCACGGTGTTGATCTGGGAGATGGCCTTCTTCTTGGACGGTGTCCTGAATCGTTGCCTGAGATCACTGAAATCATTGACCAATGATCTTCACCTCCTCTCTCAGTTCTATCCCGAACCGATCCTTCACTCTTGTCTTGATCAGGCTGATCAGCCCTTTGATGTCGCCGGTCGTTGCGCCGCGGTCATTGATGATGAAGTTGGCATGGATCTCCGAGACCTTCGCCCCGCCCGCCCTCAGGCCCTTGAGGCCCGCCCGGTCGATGAGCTGCCCTGCGGCCTGCCGGGGAGGATTGCGGAAGATGGATCCCGAGCTGTATCCGTGAGGCTGACCGCGTCTCCTGTCGAGGTGGGGGAGCACCGAGCGGCGCACCTCCTCCCGGGTGGACGGTTCGAGCCTCAGGAAGGCGGCGGTGATGACCGTTTTCTCCCCGAAACCGCCGGTGCGGTACCCATAACGGATATCCGCCTTCGGTATGGTGCGGATGCCGGTACGGTCAACCACCTCCACCTCCGTTGCCGCATCCATGATCCCCCTTTCCGGTGTACCGGCATTCATGAACAGTGCCCCTCCCAGCAGGCCCGGGATCCCCGCCATGAACTCGATGCCGGCCTGGCCGTTCCGGATGCAGAAGGAGAGCAGACGCTTCATGGGCACCGCCGCGCCGGCGCGGACACCACCGGGTACGGGTTCGATGAAGGCGAACTCCCTGCCCAGACGGATGACGGGCCTGGTGATGGTGGTGTCCTCGAAGATAGTGTTGGTCCCCCCTCCCAGGATGTGGAAATCGCCGAGCTCCACGATGAGCTCATGGAGCTCGCCGGTGCCTGCGGGCTCATAGATCCTCGCAATGGTCCCCCCGCAGTGCATGGAGGTGACCTCTGCAGCATGGACCATTTCCATCATTCTCATCCAAGCCTCTCCAGGACCTTGAGCCCCTGGCGCCAGACGTCCCCGGCGCCCAGGAAGATGACGAGGTCACCCTTCCTGACGGTCTTCAGGAGGGCGTCCGGGATGTCCTCCTTGTTCTCCACATAGAAGGCGTCACGGTAGCCGTGATTCTTGATCTCCTCGAAGAGGTTCTTCCCGCTCACCCCTTCGATGGGCTGCTCGGATGCCGGATAGATCTCGGTGATGTAGAGCCTTCCGGCATCGTAGAACGAATTCACGAAGTCATTGAAGAGGTCGCGGGTCCGCGTATAGCGGTGCGGCTGGAAGACCGCTATAACCCTTCTCTTCGGGAAGCCGTTCTTGATGGCGGCCAGCGTCATCCTGATCTCGGTGGGGTGGTGGCCGTAGTCGTCCATCACGGTGATGCCCTTCTTCTCGCCGCGCACGTGGCACCGCCTCTGCACCCCCTTGAACTCGCACAGGCCCTTGCGGATGACCTCGAAGTCGATGCCGAGCTCCAGGGCCGTGCCGACGGTGGCCAGGGCGTTGAGACAGTTGTGCTTGCCCGGGACGCCGAGGGTGACCTCTCCCAGTACGGCGCCCTTGCGGTGGGCGGTGAAGCTGGTCTGCAGACCGTTGAACCGCGGCTCCGTGTACCGGTAGATGGCCTGGGTGTGGGAGCCGTACGTGATGACCTTGCGCTCCAGCAGGGGCAGCACGTGCTGGATGTTGGCATCGTCAAGGCAGACCATGTCGAAGCCGAAGAAGGGGACCTTGTTGAGGAACTGCACATAGGTGTCCCGGATATCGTCGATGTCCCTGTAGCAGTCCATGTGCTCTTCCTCGATGTTGGTCACCACCGCCACGATGGGTGCGAGCTTGAGGAAGGAACGGTCGCTCTCGTCGGCCTCGGCCACGAGAAGCTCCCCCTCGCCCAGCCGGGCGTTGGACCCGAACATGTCGAGCCGTCCGCCGATCACCGCCGTGGGGTCCTTCCCGGCCAGGGCCAGGATCGTGGCCAGCATGGAGGTGGTGGTGGTCTTGCCGTGGGTGCCTGCGATGGCGATGGAAAACTTCATGCGCATGAGCTCGGCGAGCATCTCGGCGCGGGGTATCACGGGAAGGGTCCTGTTCCTGGCCGCGACGCATTCGGGGTTGTCGAGTCCCACGGCCGAGGAGTAGACCACCACCTGGGCGTCTCCGATGTTCTCGGTGCGGTGCCCGATGTGGATCACCGCACCCAGAGACCTCAGGCGCTGCACGGTATCGGAGTCCGCCACATCCGAACCGCTGATGGTGAACCCGAGGTTGAGGAGGAGCTCGGCGATGCCGCTCATGCCGATGCCGCCGATGCCTACGAAATGGATTCTGGTGATTCCTCTAAACACGCATGATCTCCTGTGCGATGAGATGGCCCCCGGCGCCGAGGCCCATGGCCGTCATGTTCCCGGATGCCCGGGCGAGTCCCTCCGGGCCACCGAGCCGCGTCCTGATTTCCCGGGCCAGGCGTTCTGGGGTCAGCTGAGCGTCGGGGATCAGCCAGCCTCCCCCGTTGTTCGCCACATACCTGCCGTTTTCCGTCTGGTGGTCGTCGGTCGCATGGGGGAAGGGGATCATGATGGCCGGCAGCCCCGTACAGGACAGCTCGGCCAGGGTGATGCCGCCGCACCGGCTGACCGCAAGCCGGGCCGATCGGTAGGCTCCAGCCATGTCGTCGATGAACGCGCGCACGTCCGCATCCAGGCCCATCTCCCGATAGGCATCGCTCACCCATGCATGATCCCGTGTGCCGCACTGGTGGATCACGCTGAGCTCCATGCCTTCACCCTTCAGGAGCCTCACGGCACCGACTGCGGCCCTGTTGATACTGGTCGCCCCCAGGCTTCCCCCCAGGATGAGCAGGTGGTCTCCGCTTCCGGATCTCGTGTCCGTGAGCTCTTTCCGCAGGGGATTGCCCACGAGTCTCGTCTTGGTTGCAGGGAATCTGCCCCTGGTATCCGGGAAGGACAGGAAGACCCGGTGCGCGATGCGGGAGAGGAGGCGGTTGGTGAGGCCGGGGATGGTGTTCTGCTCCTGGACGGCGCAGGTGCATCCCAGGAGCCTTCCTGCCAGCACCACCATGCCCGTGACATATCCCCCCGTGCCGATAACCCAGTCGGGCCTGAAGCCCCTGACGATGTTCAGCGCCTTCAGGAAAGCCCTGGTGTTGACGAGGACCGCCCTGGCCAGGTTCGCCACGGACTTGCCCTTGATGCCCAGGGCGGGGATGCCGACGAAATCGAGGTGGTTAAGCTCCGCGATGCGCTCCTCCATACCCCGGTCCGTGCCCACAAAGAGGATGCCGGTGTCAGGCCCGGCCGCGCGGATGGCCTCTGCGATGGCCACTGCCGGCATGATGTGGCCCCCCGTCCCCCCCGCCGTGACGAGCACCTTCATATGCGGGCCCTCCTGGATACCGAGAGGATCACCCCGCAGATGCACATGGTGCTGAGCAGGGGAGAGCCGCCGTAGCTGAAGAAAGGCAGGGCGATGCCGGTGGTGGGCAGCACGGACAGGGCGACGCCCATGTTGAGGACCGCCTGGAGCCCGATGAGACACACCGATGCGACGACCAGGTGGTACCCGAAGGAGTCGTTGGTCGCCAGGGCGATGGAGAAACCCCGCCAGATCCAGACCCCGAAGAGCACCGCCACGAGAAGTACGCCGATGAAGCCGAGCTCCTCCCCCACGACGGCAAGGATGAAGTCCGTGTGCGGTGCGGGAAGAAAGAAGAGCTTCTGGGTTCCCTCCCCGAGACCGGACCCGAAGAAGCGGCCGTTGGCGAAGCCCACCATGGCCTGGATGATCTGGTAGCCGATGCCCAGCATGTCGCCCCACGGATCGATGAAAGCCTTGAGCCGGGTGAAGCGATACGGTTCCAGGACCATGGCCGCGATGCCCAAGGGTATGACGCCGCCCATCATGATGGCCAGGTGCTTGAGACGCATACCGGCCATGAACAGCATCATGATCGACCAGATGGCTATGGCAGCGGCGGTACCGAAATCCGGTTCGATGAAGATGAGCAGGCACATGGCCGCCACCACGGCGAGTACCGGCAGGGGTCCCCGGGCAAAGTCATCCATGTAGCGCGACTTCCGCGAGAGAAAGTTGGCGACGAAGAGGATGAGCGCCATCTTGGCGAACTCGGAGGCCTGGAAGACCGCCGGGCCGAGGCCGATCCACCTCCGGGAGTGCCCCCCTGAATGGCCGATGACAGGGACGAAGCAGAGCACCAGGGCAAGGGCGCTTCCCACGAGGGTGAGCAGCACCAGGTTGCGGTTGCCGAGCTTCCGGTAGTCGACGGCCATGATGCCCAGCATGGCCACGGTGCCCAGCACCACATGGAGCAGGTGCTTCTTGGTCATGGTGATACCGTTGCCGTAGAGTTCCTTGGAGACGAAGTAGCTCGAGGAGAAGATCATCACCGTGCCCAGCACGAGCAGGGCCATGGTGGCGAGAAAGAAGACGACGTCGAAGTCTATCTCGCGGGTCTGTTCTTCAAGATGCCACGGACGCATTCCTGAAACACCTCTCCCCTGTGGGCGTAACTGTTGTACATGTCGAAGCTCGCGCACCCCGGGCTCAGGAGGACAACCTCCCCCGGTGCGGCGATCCCGTATGCCCGGCGAACCGCCTCATCCATGTCCCGGGCAGCCTCGCAGTCCACGATCCCGGAGATCTCTCCGGAGATGCGTCCTGCGGCCTCTCCGATGACGTAGGCCTTCCTGATGTTCTGTTGGTACCTCCGGGCGATGTCGGAGAAATCGCCGCCCTTGTCCTTGCCGCCCAGGATGAGAATGACCCTGGAGGTCAGGGTGGACAGGGCCTTGTCCAGGGCCCCCACGTTGGTGGCCTTGGAGTCGTCGATGAAGGTGATGCCGTCGATGGTCTGAACGTGCTCGAACCGGTGGTGGATCACCTTGAAGCTCAGGAAGACCTCTTCCATCACCTCACTGGTCACCCCGAGGAATCTTCCGGCAATGGCCGTTGCGAGCATGTCCTCGATGACCCCTCCGCCGACCTTCTCCGGCGGCGGGACCCGGGGGCCTCCGCCGGCGATGGAGCCCGTGAAGACGATCCTCGCATCCTCGATGTAGGCCCCGTCGCCTGCGGTGGGGTGCAGCATGGAAAAGACCACCCTCCGGGCCTTGAGGTGGATATCCTTCAGATAGGGGTCATCGTCATTGACGACGGCGATGTCTCCCTCATCCTGGTTCTCGAAGATCTTGAGCTTGTAGAGGACATACTCCTCCATGCTCCGGTAGCGGTCCAGGTGATCCGGGGTGATGTTCATGCAGATGCTGATGTACGGCCTGAACCGCTCGACCCACTCCATCTGGAACGAGCTGATCTCGGCCACCACATAGGCAGGGTTCGCATCCACCAGGGATATGAGCGGCGGCGAGATGTTGCCCCCGATGCCCGCGTCGAATCCCTGGGCGGTCAGAATCTTGTGGATCAGGGTCGTGGTCGTGGTCTTTCCGTTGGTGCCCGTGATGGCGATGAGCCTGCCCGAAAGCAGGCCTGCCGCCACTTCGATCTCGGAGAGGACCTTCTTCGCCCGGCTGAGCAGGGGGTGGTGCCGGGGCACCCCGGGGCTCGGGATGACGAGATCGGCCCAGGCCAGGTCTTCTTCCTCCAGGATCTTGACCGGGATGTCCGGCATGACCGACGGCATCTTCTCGTCCACGAGCCTGACCTCGTGGCCCCTGCCCGTCATCACGCGGGCGGTCATGATGCCCGTGATCCCTGTTCCCCACACCACTATGCGCACGCCTTCAGTCCCTCCAGTCTCTGTTGTATCTGCACGATGAGCGACGCCACCACCTGATCCTCCTGCTCCTGGTAGACTGCCAGGAGCGCCTGGAGATAATCGATCGCTTCAACAGCGCTCTGCATGGGCCTTACCTCAGCTTTAAGGTCGATACCGCGACCATTGCAAGGAATATGGATATGATCCAGAACCGCACGATGATCTTGGGTTCCGGCCACCCCTTGAGCTCAAAATGGTGGTGGATCGGGGCCATGCGGAAGATCCGCTTGCCGTTGGTGAATTTGAAGAAGCCCACCTGGAGGATAACGGACAACACCTCCATGAAGAAGATGCCTCCCACGATGAGCAGGAGCATCTCCTGCTTGGTCATGACCGCCACGGCACCCAGGATCCCGCCCAGGCTCAGCGATCCCACATCCCCCATGAACATCTGGGCCGGGTACGAGTTGTACCAGAGGAAACCCATCCCGGCGCCCACCAGGGCCCCGAGGAAGACGCTCAGCTCGCCGATTCCCGGTATGAACGGTATCTGGAGGTATGCGGCGGCCTTGAAGTTGCCCGTGACGTAGGCGAAGAGGATGTAGGTGGCGGCCGCGATGGTGCAGGGGCCGATGGCGAGCCCGTCGAGGCCGTCGGTGAGGTTGACGGCGTTGGCCGTTCCCACGATGACGACCATGACGAAGGGGATGTACAGCGGCCCGAGATCGAGGTGGATGCGCTTGAAGAACGGGATCGTGATGGTGTCGTCGAACCCGGGGGTGGTCATGAGCGCCAGACCCACGGCCGCGGCCACGGCGAATTCCACGAGGAGCCGCAGCCTCCCGGGAAGGCCCCGCATGTTGCCTTTGACGGTCTTGATGTAGTCGTCGATGAATCCCAGGGCGGCATAGGTGACCAGGATGGCCATGCCGAGCCAGACGTAGAGGTTGAACGGGTCGACCCACATGAGGGTGGAAAAGACGATGGCGCACGTGATGAGGAGCCCGCCCATGGTGGGTGTCCCGGATTTGCCCTTGTGGGTGTCCGGCGTATGGCCGTTGATGCGTTCCTTCAGGCGCAGGTTGCTCATCTTCTCGATGAACCACGGGCCGAGCAGCAGGGTGATGAGCAGGGCCGTGATGGTGGCGTAGATGGTCCGGAAGGTGAGGTACTTGAAGACATTGAAGATGCTCAGCGTGGTGTGGAGGGGATAGAGGAGGTAGTAGAGCATCCTATGCCACCGCCTTGAGCATATTGACCACCTGGTCGAGCTTCAGTGCCCGGGATGCCTTCACCAGCACCATGGTGTCCTTGTCCAGGAAGTCCTGCAGGTTGTAGAGGATCTCGTCCATCTTCTCCACCGGATAGATGGCCTCGGGACTCATGCCCTCGGCCGAAGCCGTATCGCAGACCGCCCGTGCCAGCTCACCGATGCAGATGAGACGGTCGATTCCCGCCCTGGCCACCCACCTGCCCAGCTCCTCGTGCCAGAACCGGGCGTCCTTGCCGAGCTCCAGCATGTCGCCGAGTACCGCCACCTTCAGGGCGTGGGGAGAGTCCACCAGCATGGACAGCGCCGCCTTCATGGATGCCGGGTTGGCGTTGTAGCAGTCGTTGATGATGGTGAGGTGATCCGAGACGATGATCTCGGAGCGCATGCCCGGGAATTTCGCCTGCCGTACACCCTCGGCGATGAGCTCCGGATCGATGTTCAGCGCTACCGCACAGGCGCAGGAACCCAGGGCGTTTACGACGTTGTGCATGCCGGGCAGGGGTACATGGGTGTGGATGACCTTCCCGGCCAGGTCCACCTCGATATCGCTCCCGTCGAGGCCCCGATGCTCGATGTGGGTGAGCGTTATGTCCGCCCGTTCCTTGTGGGAGTAGGTGATCAGCTGGAGGTGGCCGGGAATCTCGATCTTGTCCATGTGCTCCAGGCTCGGGTTGATCACCGCCATGCCGCATTTGGTCGTATTCCGGAAGATCGCCTGCTTCTCCCTGATGATGCCGGAGATGCTCCGCAGGCCGTTGAGGTGGACGGGATTGATGTTGGTGATGATGGATACCTGGGGCCGGGTGATGGAGGAGAGCCGGTCAATCTCGCCGAACCGGTTCGTGCCCATTTCGATGACTGCGAATTCGTATTCGGGCCCCAGTTCCATCAGGGCCAGGGGCACACCGATGAGGTTGTTGTAGTTCTTCTCCGTCTTGAGGCAGGATCCCTGGAGCGACAGGATGGATGCGCAGAATTCCTTGACCGTGGTCTTCCCCGTCGAGCCGGTGACGCCCACGATGGCGGTGCCGTACCGGTTCCTTACGCCTGCGGCGATGTCCCCCAGCGCCTGCGTCGTGTCCTCCACGGTGATGATGACTGCACCGTTCCTGGGGACATCCTCCATGACGACGACCCCGGATGCTCCCTGGCTGATGGCCTTCTCGACGAAGGCATGGCCGTCGAAGCGCTCCCCGCGCAGGGCCACGAAGAGTTCTCCAGGAGCGATGTTCCGGGAGTCCGTGGACACCCCGGAAAATACCGTGTCCACATCCCCGGAGAGGATGTATCCATCGGTATAGGCAGCCACTTCCCTCGCGCTGATCCTCATTGCCTTGTTCCCTCCTCCAGGCACTCCCGGACGCACACACGATCGTCGAAGGCTACCTTGGTTGCGCCTATGATCTGGTAGTCTTCGTGGCCCTTGCCCGCAATGACCAGACAGTCTCCTGGTTTCATCTCACGGATGGCCCTGCAGATGGCCTGTCTGCGGTCGGACTCCACGGTGATTCTGTCCCTGTCGGGGATCCCCCTGAGTATATCGTCGATGATGGCCAGCGGATCTTCGCTCCGGGGATTGTCCGAGGTGACGACGGTCAGGTCCGCATGGGATGCCGCTATGGCCCCCATGATGGGGCGCTTGGTGCGATCCCGGTCTCCGCCGCAGCCGAATACGGTCAGGAGTCTGCCCCGGGTGAAGGCCCGGGCGTTTCTCAGGACGGTATCCAGCGCATCCGGGGTATGCGCATAATCCACGATGATGTTCAGCCCCTGCCCGTTGGGCACCGACTCCATCCTGCCCGGAACCCCCTGCAAATCCTCGATGCCCTCCCGTATCGTGGCGTTCGAGATACCCATGGCCTGGCAGACACCGACGGCGGCCATGATGTTGTAGGCGTTCATCTCGCCCCTGAGGCTGCTCTTCATGGAGATATCCCCCCCGGGGCTCACCAGGTGCAGGGAGAGGCCCTGGGAGGTGTTGTCCAGGGAGAGGGGATGGATGAGGGCCTCGGGGCCAAGCCCGAAGCTCAGCGCACCGGGCAGTTCCTTCAGGAGACGTCCGCCGTAGAGGTCGTCCGTGTTCAGAACGGCCGTTCCCTTCAGGTAGTGCGTGAACAGTCTCCTCTTGGCCTGGAAGTAGGCCTCCATGTCCCTGTGGTAGTCGAGGTGGTCCTGGCTGAGGTTCGTGAACAGTGCGTGACTGAAGGAAAGGCCGGCGATGCGGTCCTGGTCCAGGGCGTGGGAACTCACCTCCATGATGCAGGCCTCGACGCCGTGCCCATGCATGGAGTGGAGCAGCTCGAAGAGGTCTACCGGGCCCGGCGTGGTGAGCGATGAGCCGACCTGAGAACCGGAGTAGCGCGTGTTGATGGTCCCTATGACGCCGCAGGACTTCCCTGCACGCTGAAGGACCGACTCGATGAGATAGGTGGTGGTGGTCTTCCCGTTGGTGCCCGTGATTCCCACCATTTCCACCCCGGCGGCCCCGGGGTAGAGCATGTTCAGGATCGCCGGGAGCGCGGCCTTGGTGTCGGGGACCCTCAGGATGGCGGTATCAGGAGCATCTATCGCCTGTCCTGCATTGCTGATGATGATGGCCGCTCCCCTGCGCAGTGCATCCGCGATGAACCTGTGACCATCCGTCACGCTGCCCTTGAGAGCGATGAAGGCATCGTCTTTCTGAACGCGGGTGGAGTCGGCCCTGAGGGTTTTGAACGCCCTGTCAGGACCTGACACGGAGGCGCCGGGGAGTATGGGCAGGAGGTCCGAAGCCCTCATCCGCTGCCCCCCCTGGTTGCGATGGTGATGTTCGGGTTCAGGTCCATGATGGTGGCGCACTGTGATACAATTTCCTTGAACAAAGGGCAAGCGACGATACTGGCATAGTAAAAGGGACGGGGTTCGTTGATGCAGACGAGCATGGTCAGCCTGGTCTTGCCCGTTGCATCGATGACGCCGCCGATGAATGACGAGATGTAATCGCCGTCTGCATAGGAACCGGTGAGCTGGTCGATCTTCTGGGCGGTGCCGGTCTTCCCGAAGATCTGGAAGGAGGGCATGGCTGCGGATTCACCCGTTCCGCCCTTGACCGTGACGGTCTTCATGACGGCGACGATCTTGTCGCTGGCCTCCCGGGAGAGGACCTTGCGCATGATCGTGGGGTTGATTTCCTCGACGGCGCCGTTCTTGGCATCGCTGATGCGACTGACGAGATGGGGCTTCATCACCATGCCGCCGTTGATCATGGCGTTGAATGCCGTGACGAGCTGGATGCCCGTGACGGCGAGGCCCTGGCCGAAGGCGATGGTTGCCTTGTCCACGCTGGTCCAGGAACCCGGAGATCTCGTGATGCCCGCAGGCTCTCCGGGGAAGTCGATGCCCGTGGGCTCCAGCATGCCGAAGGCCTGGAGGCAGGTGTACATATCGCTGGAGCGGATGGGGTCCATGAGCTTGGCGATGCCGATGTTGCTGCTGTATTTGATGATGTCGCTCACCGGGAGCCAGCCGTATTTTTCGTGGTCATGAATGGTCACCCTGTGGAAGGTGTAGGAGCCGTTCTCGCAGAAGACGCTCTGGGACATGTTGAAGGCCTTCTTCTCCAGGCCCCAGGCTACCCACAGGGGCTTGATCACGGAGCCCGGCTCGAACGCATGGGTGACGGCCATGTTGGTATGCCCCTCCAGGTGGCGGTAGCTGCCCCTGTTGGGATCGAAGCTGGGATAGGAAGCCAGGGCCAGGATCTCACCCGTGGAGGGATTCGTGATGATGACGAAGCCGGATTGGGCCTTGTTGTCGGACACGGTCCTCTTCAGCTCCTGGAAGGCGATGTACTGGATCCTCCGGTCGATGGTGAGCCAGAGCGTGCTGCCGTCATTGACGTTTTCGGGCTGCAGGCCCCTGGCATAGATGATCCTGCCCATGCCGTCACGGTGTACGCCTATCTTGCGCTCCTTGCCCCTGAGGATGCCGTCGTAGTAGAGCTCGATCCCTTCGAGTCCCTTGCTGTCGAGACCCACGAACCCGATGAGGTTGGCCAGCGATTCGCTCTCCGGGTAGAACCGCTTCGCCTCGTCGTAGAAGCCGATGCCCTTGATCTTGAGAGCCTTGACGGCCTTAACCTCGTCCGGGGTCACCTGCCGCTTGACCCAGACGAAATACTTTTTCCCCGCAAGCCTCTTCTCCAGCGTCCGGCGATTGAGGCCCAGGGCCTTCGAGAGCTGCCGGGCGGCGGACGAACGATTTTCCATGATCCGCGGGTTGGCTGCGATGGATTTCACGTCGAGGCTGACCGCAAGGGGCTGTCCGCTCCGGTCGAAGATGGTTCCCCGGTGGGGGCTCAGCTCCACGGCGTGATCGAACCGCTTGTTGGCCTTCTCGATGATCAGGCCGGGATGGATGACCTGAAACTCGAAGGCCCGGGCGCTGACAAGCCCGAGCATGGCCAGGAGGACGAACTGGA
>ERZ795057.353-NODE-353-length-48819-cov-8.315684_pt1 | contig 48819 bp, 37 predicted proteins | sample MGYA00375141_ERZ795057 | MGnify/ENA primary metagenome ERZ795057 (study PRJEB30186, sample SAMN05720163) | activated sludge metagenome | isolation source: Anaerobic digester | place: Hong Kong | collected 2015-01-26 ...
AAGACCAGAAAGTGTAGCAGAATTAGCTTTTTAAGCCTTTTTGAAAGACAAAAGCTTACTCTGCATAGTAGAATAGGGCAATAGAATTTGTGAAAAAATAGAATATCAGGGGGGCGGAAGATATTCCGCCCCTTATACAGAGCGCATACCTTAATAGAAATCATGAGTTATCGGGTGTAAAAAGATACATTAGCTTTATAAAAGTACAGAGGAATACAGAGAAAAACAGCATTCTATTCGGAGGTGTTACAGATGGGAGAATCTCCTTCATATGTACTGGATCTGAAAAATGTAAGTAAAAGCTATGGTGGGGTAAAAGCCCTGAAAAATGTGGACTTCGACCTAAAAAAAGGGGAGATTCACTGTCTTGTTGGCGAGAATGGTTCAGGTAAGAGTACGCTGATCAAGATTATTTCCGGAGCTGAGATTCCGGATCATGGCAGTGAACTGAACATCAGAGGACAGCGTTTTAAGTCTCTGACGCCTATAAAGTCAGTTGAGATGGGGATACAGGTTATTTATCAGGATCTTTCGCTCTTTCCAAATCTTTCGGTCTATGAAAATATCGCCATATCTGAATACAACATCAACAGATTTTCGCCGGTAAACAGAAAAAAGATGAAGCAGATGGCACTTGAAGCGATGAAAAAGATCAACGTATCGATCAATCCGAACAAACTGGTCAGGGAACTATCGATTGCCGATAAACAGGTTGTCGCTATAACAAGAGCGATAGCAACGGATGCTGAACTGATCATCATGGATGAGCCAACGGCCTCGCTCAGCAAATATGAAATAGATGAACTGCTTCAACTCATCAAGAGACTTCAGCAGAAGGGGTTAACGATCGTTTTTGTCAGTCACAAACTGGATGAAATCATGTCTATCTCGCAGAGGGTCACCGTTTTAAGGGACGGAGACAAGATCGGTACGCATGATGCAGAAGCCCTGGATGAGAGAAAGATAGAAAGACTGATGACAGGAAGAGAATTTGAGAATAAAATGCCCATGATCCGTGAGATTACGGGACAAACCGTTCTTGAATTAAAGAATCTGAGTAGAAAAAACAATTACAAAGACATATCTCTTGAAGTGAGAGAGGGAGAGATTCTCGGAATCACCGGACTGATGGGATCCGGTCGAACAGAGTTGGCGTTGTCCATCTTTGGCATGAATAAACCGGATTCCGGCGAAATCCGTATGTATGGCAAAGCAGTCTCGTTTAAAAACAATCACGAGGCCATCCGGTCAGGGATTGCATACGTTCCGGAAGACCGATTGACAGAGGGGCTCATACTCCCTCAGCCAATCAGTACAAATATGATCGTTCCCGTTATGGACAGGTTGGTCAACGGGATAAAGGCATTAAAAAAGAGGGAAAAAGACGCATTGGTCGGAAAATGGGTCGGGGATATCGGAGTTAAGACAAAAAATCCGGAGAATGCGGTACAGACATTGTCCGGTGGAAACCAGCAGAAAGTGGTTCTGGCAAAATGGCTGATCACAAATCCGAAAGTTCTGATCCTTGACAATCCAACGGTTGGTGTGGACATAGCGGCAAAGAACAGTATCTATGAAATCATGAAAAAGCTTGCCGGTGAAGGACTTGCCATCATCCTGATCACTGATGAAGTCCCCGAGGTCTACAGAAATTCCGACAGGGTACTCATCATGAGTAGAGGTCGGATCATTGATGAGACGAGTCCTGATCGGATCAGTGAAAAGGAATTGAATGAAAAGGTTATCGGAGGTGTTTTAAGTGTCTAATCTTCTCAAAAAAAACGAATTCTATCTTGTCATCGTTATCTTTGCACTCGTTTTATTTCTGGGGATTACAACCGATCAGTTTCTGGATCCCGGTAATCTCCTGGAACTGTTTACGAGTTATTCTTTCCTTGGAACGATGTCTGCCGGTATGCTCATCGTGCTCATATCCGGTGGCATTGACCTTTCATTTACGGCAACCGCTACGATCAGTCAATATGTCATGTCAACACTCATCATTGAGTATGGCGGGAATATATTCATTGCTTATCTGATCGGGGCCGGAGTCGGAGTCGGACTGGGTCTCGTCAATGGCTTGCTGATCCATTTTATTAAAAAACATCCGCTCATCATCACGATAGCCACCCTAAATATTTTCAACGGCTTGCTGATGTATTTTACAAAGGGAAAATGGATTTACAATTTTCCGATGTGGTTTTCCGATCCGCACGATGTGATGGTTTTTGAGAGTGCGGAAGGGTATATTTATCCGATCACACTTCCCTTGTTCCTCTTCTTTATCATCTTTGTGATCACGGCACTCATCCTGAAGTATACAAAGATCGGAAGAAAGATCTATGCGCTCGGAGGTAACAAGGAAGCGGCCCGGAGAATGGGATTCAACATCTTTGGACTCACCTTGTTTGTGTACGGTTTCATGGGGTTGCTTGCGGGGATCGGTTCCGTTTCACATGCCCTCATCGTTCAGACGGTTGCCCCGAATGCCATCGTCGGTAAGGAATTGGATGTTATCGCCGCTGTCGTACTTGGCGGCGCGAGTATGGATGGCGGGAGCGGAACGGTCATCGGGACCTTTCTCGGAGTTGCCCTTGTGGCAATCATATCCAATGCGGTCATTCTGCTTGGGATTCCCTCCTACTGGTATCAGATACTGCTGGGAACGATCATTGTCATATCCGTGAGCATTACGGCCATAAACAACAAGAGAAACATGAAGAAGGAGGCGGAGATCAATGTCGCTTAAAAAAACAAACCCCTTTTCGGAATTGTACAGGAAATATCCCAATTTCTCACTGTTGATCGGATTATTCCTCCTGACACTCATCCTGTTCTCCTTCATGGTGCCGGGAAAATTCTTTACGTTGTCCAATTTCAGTTCCATCGCTTTTCAACTGCCTGAATTGGGTATTCTGACCATTGCGATGGCCATCACCATGCTCAGCGGAGGGATTAACCTTTCCATCATCGCAACGGCAAATCTTTCGGGTATTGTGATGGCATCCATCATGAAAGCGATGATCCAGGGGCAGGGTTCGCCGGTAGGGTTGATCATCACGCTTGCCGTCCTGGCTGGCTTCGGCTGTTCTCTGCTGGTAGGTCTGGCAAACGGAATCATCATCGCCTTTATAGGTGTTTCGCCAATCCTCGCGACACTCGGCACGATGACCCTTGTAAATGGTATTTCGATTCTTTCAACGAAGGGATACGTTATCTCCGGTCTGCCGGACGGCATGCTTTTTATCGGAAACGGCAGTATCCTCGGTATTCCAGTTCCCTTTGTCATCTTCGCTGTGGTTGCCCTGCTTGTCGGATTCTGGTTGAAAAATATGCCGTCAGGACTGAGTAATTATCTGATCGGGTCAAATGAGACGGCAACGAGGTACTCCGGAGTGAACACAAAAGCGGTTATCATGAAGACACATATCCTTTCCGGATTACTCAGCGGCGTGGCAGCCATGATAATGATCTCTAGATTTAATTCGGCAAGAGCCGGCTATGCGGAATCCTATCTGCTGGTTACCGTTCTCGCCAGTGTTTTTGGCGGTGTGGATCCGAGTGGGGGTTTTGGCAAGGTTGGTGGGGTTGTACTCTCGCTGTTTATCCTGCAGATGGTCTCATCGGGACTCAATCTTCTTGGAGTCAGTTCGTTCATATCCGTTACGCTCTGGGGTGTTCTACTGATCGGAATCATGATCGTTCAGAAATACCAGAGGAAGTGAAGACAGAGCTGTAGGGGAGGAAAAAAGGGAAGGTTATTGCAAGAAGCCCTTCCCTTTTTTGTTGTAAAAAGGACAACAAAACTTAATCAAACTTCAATATAGGCGGTTGGTGGCAGGTGTATAATCTTCCTCGTCTGATTTAAGGGGAGTGATATAATTGCATGCTTTGTTTGCCCTGATAGTATTCTCGGTGGTTTATGTCTTTATCATTAACGAGAAGATTAACCGAACGATTATAGCGGTTCTTGGTGCGGTTTTACTTTTTTTTCTGAAAATTTTTGGCCATTCTGCGGAAGCAATTACCACATATATAGATTTTAATACGATCTTTCTGTTGATCGGTATGATGATTCTCGTCTCTGCCACGAAGCAAACCGGTTTTTTTGAGATGCTCGCATTAAAGATTATCAAGCGTGCAAATGGTTCGGTCTTAAGGATTTTTCTTTATGTCAATCTCGCGGTTGCCTTCTTCTCGGCCTTTCTCGATAATGTAACAACACTGCTGATCTTTATCCCGATCACCTTTGCCGTGATAGATATCGTTAAGATAGATCCCGTCTTTTTCATACTCAGCGAAATTATGTCCTCGAACATCGGCGGGACTTCGACGCTCATCGGGGATCCACCGAACATTCTCATTGGAAGTACGGCAAAATTGTCATTTCTCGGATTTCTCAAGAATACCGGTGTTATTGCCATCCTCTCGCTCATCGTCGTTTTGCTGGTCATCATGTTCATGAATCGGAAGACATTGAAGCAGACTTTTGATCCGTCCGTATTTGAAGGCTCTGGAACGTTTGATCGCCGAAAGCTGCGAAAGGCTGGAATCCTGCTTTCGATCACGATTATCCTTTTCATCACTCAGGAGTATACCGGTGTGGATAATTCGATCATCGCACTTGGTATGGGGTTTTTGTCAGTCCTTGTCATTGATCCGAAGAATCTTGAAAACCACCTCAAAGAGGTAGAGTGGGAGACCATCTTTTTCTTCATTGGCCTTTTCCTACTTACCGGTGCACTTGAGGAAACGGGGATCCTGCATTTCCTTGCGAATTCCCTCGAGGAGCATTTCGGCAGCTCACTTACCGTCTTTCTGCCGGTAATGTATCTTGTGGCCTTTATATTTAGCGGATTTGTCGATAACATTCCCTTTACGGCAACCATGATACCGGTTATCAAACATCTTCCGACTCTGAATCCAACGGTGTTCTCCAATCTTGATCCACTTTGGTGGACCCTTTCGATCGGTGTCTGCTTTGGAGGGAATCTTACACCGATTGGCGCATCCGCCAATGTGGTGGCCATAACGTTTCTGAAAAAATATGAGGGAAAAGATGTTTCCTATGGAAGTTATCTGAAATTCTCACTGATTCCAACGCTGATCAGTATGGTCATGGGGTTACTTTATATCTTCATCAGGTATATCTAAACGGGTTGGTCATTCAGACAGACATTATCCCCGTTGTATCTCGAGTGAAGGCATTTCTTTTAAGGAAATGCCTTTTTTATTTAGTGATATAATCTAAAAAGCCTTGAGCTGTTCGCAACATATGATTTGACAGCGGGAAAACAGAACGATAAAATTAGGATGCTTAATTTGGTATGAAAGGGAGTAATGTCTATGAAAACAAGAGGTTATGTTGGATATCAGATTTTTCCCGACAGGTTTTACTCGTCTTATAAAAAGGAAGATACGGTAGACTGGGACCAACCGATAGAGGAGAAGGAAAGGGGACGACATCAGCTGGATTTCTATGGTGGAGATTTAAAGGGAATAGAAGAGAAGATTGACTACCTGAAGAATCTGTCCGTTTCGTTTATTTATCTCACACCGATCTTTCAAGCGGTAACCAATCATCGATATGACTGTACCGACTTTTTCAGTATTGATCCGATACTTGGAACGGATGATGATTTGAAGACACTTGCAGACAGGCTTCATGAGAAAGGAATCAGATTGGTACTGGACGGTGTGTTCAACCACATAGGAATGAACCATCCCTGGTTTACGGATGAAAAGTATCGTGATTTTATCAACCGAATTGACGGCAAAGTCGTTTATTGGGGGGGACACGGTGGGCTTCCCGAGTTGAATCTCAATAACGGGGAAGTAAGAGACCTTCTCTGGAATGCATCCGATTCGGCCGTTCGTAAATGGACGGAACTTGGTGTGGATGACTGGCGGCTTGACTGTGCCTATGATGTGGGATTTGAATATCTCAGAGAGTTACGACATGTGCTGAAATCTATGGGAGATCATGACACCATCGGTGAGGTCTGGTCCTATCCGAAAAAATGGGCTGACGGAGAGGTTCTTGATGCCGTAATGAATTATTATTTCCGGGAACTGGTCAAGTCATTCTTTGAAAAACGGATCGACGGGAAAATGGTTACCACTCTCATCAACGATACGGTGAATGACTGTGGTCTTGAAAACATCCTGAAATGTTGGAATGTCATGTCCAGTCACGATACGCCACGCGTGAAAAATGACTTTGGAAAGCACTGGCGACTCGCGGTAGCACTTCAGTTTACACTGCCGGGGAGTCCCGTCGTTTATTACGGGGAAGAACTCGGCCTTGATGCGGCCGGAGATCCCTATTGTCGTGAACCGATGCCGTGGGAAAGACTGAATGCCAGAAACGATGATCTGATCTTCTACAAGATGATGATCGATCTCTTCAACAACACCACGGCCATCAACAGCGGTTATTTCGGTAAACTGGAATACAAGGCCGACGATATCATCGCTTTTTCTCGGTATACGGAGGATATCCGGGATTACAGGGTGATCGTGATTAATCCGAACGATGAGAAGAGAGACTTCCAGCTGATCTCAAAAGAATCCTGCCTGATGAACTGTTCGCGCCTGATTGACGAGTTAAGTGGAGAGAAGGCGGATATTTTCTGCTCTACGATTTACGGCGCGATAGAACCTAATTCGTTCGGGGTGTACAGGATAGATCTGAACGAAGGGGGATACTCTCCCTATAAACGGTTATAAGCTGAGAGATATCCTACAGATGCAGTTTCAACTGCATCTGTAGGTATAAAGATTAAATCATTCGTTGATCCAGAAATTATCCGCGTGTATATAGACTTTCGGCCCCTCTTTTCCAAGCAGCACCTTGAGGTCTTCGCTCTGATGCCCCATTATCTTCAGCGTCTCATCCGAGGAGAAATTGACCATCCCTCTCCCGACGCTCTTTCCCGTCTGATCTTTGACTTCAATGACATCTCCTGAATCAAATCGACCGCCAACACCGGTGATTCCTACCGGCAGCAGACTCTTTTTCGAGATGATCGCCTTGACGGCTCCTTCGTTGACTGTAATTTTACCGGCTGAACTCGAAAGAAATCCGATCCAGGCTTTTCGTGAGCTCGGGATCTTTCCAGGTTCAAAGGTCGTTCCGGTATTTTGTCCCGACAGAAATCCGGTGATGTTTTCCAACTTCTTACCATCACAGATACAGACTTTGATACCCGTTGTCGCTGCAGTGATTCCGGCGTTGATCTTTGTCTCGATTCCACCGGTTCCCCACGAAGATGAACTCATTTTCTTCAACCGGGTTTCGGGGTTGAATACCCTGATGATTTCACCGTCCTCATCCAGGATTCCCTCAATGCTTGACATCAGAATGAGGTAATCCGCCTTCCATCCGACAGCGGTCATCGCTGCAAGCAGATCGTTATCGCCGAAGGTGATTTCTTCGGTGGAGACGGTATCGTTTTCGTTGGCTATCGGGATAAAACCCATTTCTATCAATCCTGTAACGGTGTTTCTGAGGTTGAGAAACCTGTTTCTGTCTCCGAAATCGTTTCGGTTGATGAGGATCTGGGCGACCTTTTCATCGTACATATCGAAGGCGGTTTCGTAGAGCTTCATCAACTGAACCTGCCCGATGGCGCATAAGGCCTGCTTGATATAAAGTGCCTCTTCCACATGTGCCTTCTGGGCCTTGCCGTAACCGGCCGCTCTGGCCCCGGAAGTGATCAGAATAATCGTATTGTCCGCTTTCTTGAGGTTCGAGATGATCCTTGCCAGTTCTATGATATAGCTCTTGTTTATCTCTCCGTTCTTTTTTACCAGTAAATTGCTTCCCACTTTTATGACGATTTTTGACATGCTTGCCTCCGCATCATTTTCTTATGGCATAATCCCCAAGGACGATATATTTGGTACTCGTGAGCTCCTTCAACCCGACGGGTCCCCGTGCATGAAGTTTCTGCGTGCTGATCCCTATTTCACCGCCAAACCCGAACATCTCGCCGTCGGTGAACCGGGTTGAAGCGTTGACGTATACGGCTGCTGAATCGATGGCCGTAGTGAACCGGGTGGCATGATTGAGATCGTTTGTCAGTATGGCCTCGGAATGCCCGGTAGAATATCTCATGATATGACGGATGGCTTCGTCAACATCGCTGACGACCTTAATCGCAAGGATATAATCCAGAAATTCTTTACCCCAGTCCGCTTCACTGGCGTCCGTACAGTCTATGACGGCAGCGGTCTGTCTGCATCCGCGTATCTCTACCGAATCTTCATCCAGTCTCTTTTTCAGCGGCGGCAGAATCACGTCTTTGATCTTCTCATGAATCAGTACCGTTTCTACTGAATTGCAGGTACCTGGCCGTTGTGTCTTGGCATTGACGATGATGTCTATACTTTTTTCCACGGATGCGTCCTCATCCACATAGATATGGCAGTTGCCCACTCCCGTTTCGATGACGGGAATCAGTGAGTTTTCAACGACGAAGTTGATGAGCGAGGCACCACCTCTCGGGATGATCAGCGATAGATATTTCTTCATCTTCATCATTTCCATGACATTTTCCCTGTTGATGTCTTCGATGATTTCTACGGCCGTTTCTGGCAGAGTGCTTTGCCGTAGACCAGCCTTTATGGCCTTTGTGATGGCAATGTTGGAATAGACGGCATCAGACCCCCCTCTCAGCAATACGGGATTTCCAGCCTTTAGGGCAAGAATACTGGCATCGAGTGTGACATTGGGTCTTGATTCATAAATCATGCCGATGGCGCCTATCGGAACTCTGACCTGTGTGATTCTCAGATCATTTTCCAGTGAGGAGGAGACTACCTCTCCCACCGGATCATCCAGTCCGGCTACCTTTTCACAACTCGTTATCATCGATTCCATCCTTGTCTCCGTTAATCTTAATCGGTCGATCATGGATTCCCTGATGCCTTTTGCACGCGCTGATTGTATATCCTTTTCGTTTTCAATCAGGATTTCTTCTGAATTTTTCCGGAGGCTGTTACCTATTTGGAGCAGGGCTTCGTTTTTTGATCGGGTATTCATCGTTCGGAGACTGTATTCGGCTTCTTTTACATTCCGGCATTTCATGAGAACTTCGCTCATATTTTCACCTCATAAAGAAAGTTATTGATTGACTTTCCACTTAAGATCTGCTTCTGAAGACTAAGTTTAATCTGAACTCAGACTGAGGAACGTACAAGTTTCGTTAAAAATTGTAATCACCACTGTGAGAGAATCAAATCGGAAACTTCTGGATAGACCTGCACGCTCTGATGATATCCCATCAATTTGCTGACAAAGGTCTCTACTTTGGGGGCTGTATAGGTGTAGGCCTCTTGAAAGGTTACCTTCCTGTCTGAGTTTGTATCGGCGTCAAACGTGAAATCAAAGGCTTCCTGTGGATTATCCTCACCAACATCCCCTATGCCATCTAAGAAGAAGAAAGAAAATACCCCGTTGCCGATGAGGCTGTTTTCCCAGCTGATCTCGGAGATACTGGTGGCCGTCATGACGTGATAGGTGACTTCAACATCTTCTCCCCTCGCCGTTGATCGGAAGGTGTCGATGACGGAATCGTTGAATTGCCTGATCATGGCTTTAGCCGTTTTTTCAGTCAATTGTTTCGCTTCGGCCATGTTGATGAACCCGCCGGATTCACACGCATCGATGATGACTACTTTTTTGCCGGGCAGTGTATCGAGCAGGGGTCTTAATTCCGACATATAAAGCTTTCCACCATCACTCATCAACAGATAAGATTCATGTGCGGAATAGGAATAGCCGCCATGTCCCGCATAGGTAAACACGAATAAGGAGTCTTCATCCAATCCGGAAATATTTGAAACGGCCTGTTCAATATCCGCCTGCGTTACCCGGTTTATGAGTCTGCTGATAGAAAAGTTCAAATTGGCACGTTCGAAAGCCGTTTCCATATTCAAGGCATCGTCATCCGTTAATGAAAGATCAGAGGCGGTATCGTAATCGGTGATGCCAATTGTTATGGCTTTATGGGCATTACCGGTAGAAAATTGCCAGACAGGGCCTGCTGTCGTGTTTGTAGCATTCAAATGACCGATGATCTGCCAGTTATAATCCCTGTTCCAGTCGAGATCAGACAGTTCATAACGGTTTTCCGTCGTCGTGCCGATCGTGGTCAGCAGATCATCACTTTCTGCAAGTCTGATCTCAAAATAGTCAAAGGCCTCGAAATGATCCCAGATCAATGTGATGTCGGTGGAGTAGATGGTCTGCTTATTTGAGGGGGTTGGATAGTCGATTTTCCTTGAAGTCTTGACACAGGAAGCGAGTACGAGTATGACAAAAATAAATGTTAAAACAAAAATAAGACTTTTTTTCAAAGCAAATCACCTGTTCATCGTAAATTTTAAGAAAAAAAGGGGCCAATTTCGCCCCTTGTCGTACATATCTATCATTTGACTTTCATAAAAATTCTGATCAGGGCACAGTAAATTCCCAGAGTCCCCCAACGGCACCGTTGTTTCCGGTTACTTTCCATTCATAGGTCTTTCCACTCTCAACAGCCATCGTGTAAGGAGGTGCCGGCAGATTGTGATCTGTCATGGAAGCTACTTCAGTATCCCTTATTGAAAGAACAAAAGGTACTGTAACTGATTCATAATCCCACCATAATTCCACTTCCGTGGCACTCATGTAATGAACTGATGGATTGTCGATATCTGGACTTGATACTCTGCAGGAAACAAGGAATGTCATCAGAAATAATACCACCGCAAGAGCGGTTAATGATAAAATCCTTTTCTTCATTCTCCTCACCTCAATTTAATTAGTTATACAATTCCATACCACATATTATACCATAACTATCGTAATAAACATTTCAGAAAACCGGCTGGAAATAAAAAAAGCGTCGGTGCCCTGGGGGAGCACCGACTGAATATATTACCCCTTGAGTTCTCTGAGTAAAACCAGTGTGATTATAACAGCGGTATGGGGAAGAATAAAAATTTTATTCCAAACCGTTTCAAAGGTGCATAAATCGCTGTTTTTGCTAATATAACTTTCGTAGTTTTGTTAAGTAAATTTATTCGGGGTATAATGGGGGAAGCGAAGGGAAGTGATACCGTGGAGGGCATGTTAAGCAATAAAAAGACAATAACCGGAATTCTGACAGGTATAATCATCGGTTTGATTGTTCTGACTTTTTTTACAACGGGATTTGGATACAGTGAATTTGTAAGGGCTATCAGTGCCTTTTCATGGTATTATTTCATCGCCGGTCTCGGTGTTTATTCCCTTCTCTGGTTTTTTGAATCCCTCTCTTTTAAAGTTGCTACCTCAAAGTTCAAGATGATTACTTTTAGAAACTGTTTTAAGACTTCAGTCGCCACGCAGTTTGTAAACCTTGTGACGCCGTTTATGAGTGGTGGTCAGGTGGCAACTATCTTTGTTCTGAACCGGGTCGGACTGAATCTTGAAAAATCTACTTCTGCCATGATCATAAAGTCCATGATGTTTCAGACCTTTATTACCTCCTTCGGCCTGATCAGTCTATGTACACTGTATGGCGAATTGACTCGCGCAGCGAGAATTGCCTCAATTACGGGGTTAATTCTGAATACGGTTGTGATATTTTTGATCATCATTATTGGTGTGAGAAAGACAGTGGCCAAAAAAATCATTACATTCTTCATTTTTTTGCTTGAAAAGATGAGGATTCTTAATTTGAATGAGAAAAAAAAGGATCAAATATATGATAATATAGAGGAGTTTAACGATGCCTTCAATGCTTATAGAGATGACCGGGGAAGACTTTTTAAGCTGTTTCTGATGAATGGTTGCCAGTTTGGCAGTATGAACCTCTCTTCATTGATCGTATTGAGAGGCTTCGGACTAACCTTCAGCCTGAAAAATTATTTACGGTTATTTCTGATCAGTACCTCTTCCTTTCTTGTTCCTACACCTGGAACATCCGGGGGAGCCGAAGGTTTGTATTACCTTTTTATGAATCAGAACATTCCCGATGAAAAAATTGCCGCTTCTGTTATTGTGTGGCGGTTATGTACTTATTATGTGCCTCTTATGATCACCGGTTTTTTCAGTTTTTATTTTCTTGCAAGATCATCGGGAGGGAAAAAAGATGAAATAGAACGGGAGAAAAGATGAATGAATTGACTTGTTACAAGGGACTTGGCTTCAACTCTTATATCATCAGAGGGGCAATCGCAACCTATATATCGGCTGTGATGCCAATCATCAGCGAATCGTTATCGCTTACTTATACGCAGGTGGGGTTGATCTTTGCGGGAAACTCCGTCGGTATCCTGATCGGTGCCGTGATCATGGGAATGCTGATCGATCATTTCGGCACGAAAAAACCACTTCTGCTTGCTTTTGGTGCATTTCCGGCTGGGGTAATCCTTTTTGTTCTCGCAAAGAATGTATCGCTTTTCTTCATCGCCAATGTGATCATAGGTCTTTCCACGACGGCTATGGAGGTAGGCATTGCACCCATCAGCCGGATGTTTAAAGGTGGGAGCGGGAAAATTCTGAATCTGATCCACGCCTTTTACGCCCTTGGCTCCATGATCAGTCCGCTTGCGGCTTCATTTCTGATATCGAGAAACCTGCCTTTTGCAGCCTTTTTCTTTGTCATCGCCGGGTATACCTGTATTCCGCTTTATTTTTCTAACCGGTTGAGTATACATATCGAACCGGTTCAGAAAACAGAACGTGGGGATCAGAAGGATTATCTGTCATCGCTTCTGAGAAATAAATTTTTCTGGTTCATCCTCTTTGCACAATTCTTCTATGTGGCTTCTGAAGGAGGCGTTTTCTCATGGGCGCCGATTTATTCAACGGATTATCTCAAAAATACAGCGGAACTCTCCAGTCTGTTACCTTCTACGTTCTGGGTCGGATTGCTGGTGGGAAGACTGCTGTCATCGAGATTTGTCGATAAAGTAGGGCATCTCAGGTGGCTTGTTCTGATAACCGCTATCGGATTGCCGATCACCTTTCTGGCACAGATGTCGCCTTCACCCTTCATGTTTCTAACGATATTGACGGTTTTATCCGGTTTGATGCATGCTTCGGTCACACCGACGCTTCAATCGCTGCTTGTTGAAACCGTGAATAAGGGACTTGGCTTTGCCCTGTCTCTTTTCAGTGTGGCTTCCTCGTTTGGTTATATGCTTTCCAGCTTTGTCATAGGAAATGTCAGTACCTCTGTTGGTATAAAATGGGGCTATTTTATACCGTTTCTGTTTTTTAGTGGTATATTTGTCATGATCATGCTTTTTGTGATCTTTCAGAAGAGAGAAGACAAGGTACGGATGTAAAAAAAAGAGCGGTTGTGTTTAAACCGACGAAAACAGTTTTTCCGTTGGGGATGATAGAGTGAAAGAATTGAAAGTGTATAAAGGACTGGGGTATAACGCCTTCCTGATCATGGGGGCTATCTCGACTTATATATCCGCTGTTATGCCGCTTATCAGCGACTCATTGTCACTTTCCTATGAGCAGGTGGGGTTGATCTTTGCGGGAAATTCCATCGGATTTCTGATCGGTGCGCTTTTCATCGGTACGCTGATCGACTATATCGGTACAAAAAAGCCGCTTCTTATCTCTTGTCTGACATTCCCTCTCGGGGTTGTTCTCTTTGCGCTTGCAAAGACTGAGGGGATGCTGATAGCCGGAAATATCATCATCGGATTCGGTGTTTCTTCCCTGGAGATTGCCATTCCACCAATCAGCAGTAAGTTCAGAGGTGAAAGCGGAAAGCTGCTGAATCTGATTCACGCCTTCTTTGCCCTTGGCTCCATGATCAGTCCGTTGATTGCATCCTTTTTTATCTCAAGAGAGCTTCCCTATATTGCTTTCTTCTTTGTGATTGCCGGATATACCTGTATTCCACTTTATTTTTCCGGTAAGTTGACGATTCACATACAGCCCGCAAAGAAATCCGAACAGACAAATCAGAAGATCTATGCCGTCAATATCCTGAAGAACAAATATTTCTGGATCATATTTGCAGCGATATTTTTCTACGTCGGTTCAGAGATCGGTGTGTTCTCGTGGGCACCGCTTTATTCAACGGATTATCTTAACAATAGTGAGGAGATATCCAGTCTGCTGCCATCCATCTTCTGGATGGGGCTGCTCGCGGGAAGATTTTTATCCGCAAGATTCGTGGATAAGGTAGGTCATTTGAAATGGCTGATGCTTGTAACGATTGTCGGCCTGCCGATCACTTTTCTTTCACAGATGCCTCCGTCGCTTTTCTGGCTGATGTCAATATTCATGTGTCTTTCCGGATTAATACATTCTTCGATCTTTCCGACACTTCAATCCCTGCTGGTAGAAACGATACACGAAGGGCTTGGCTTTGCACTTTCCCTGTTTACCGTTGCCGCTTCCCTTGGAAGTCTTTTTGCCGGCTTTATCATCGGAAGAATCAGTAATGGTCTGGGAATACAATGGGGATATTTTACACCGTTTATCATGTTCTGTGGCGTGTTTCTCATGATCATGCTTTTTGCACTGAGTTACAGAAAATCCGTGAAAGAATGATTTCCTGACCTGGTACAGTTTTCCCGGAATTTTACGGGTTAAATAAAAAATATTCACCGATTTGGAGATATTTTCGAAGACGGTGAAATTTCTTCACCTTCTCCTCACAATCGGATGCCTATAATAAAACGGAAGTCAAAATAAACAGATTGATTGAACTGGTCAGCGCTGATTATAGATTGTTTAACCATGATTTAGGAGGTTTTAAGATGAAAAGGATTTTTTTATTTCTTTTAGTCGTATTTTCTCTGAGCATCGTAACGTTTGGGTATGTTAATCCGGGATATCAGAACCCGATCATCAACGTCATTAACGAGACCGCAGATTCTGTTGTGAAAATCGATGTGGAGAAAACGGTAACGACTACTGTTGATCCGTTTTTTGAAGAATTCTTCGGTCGTTTTTTCGGTGACAGTGAGACGCCGTTCAATGGTGAGCAAACGCAGCAATCCATTGGCTCCGGTTTTCTGTTTGATGGGGACGGCCATATTCTGACAAACGAACATGTGGTGCATAACGCGGAGAGTATAAGAGTTACCTTGTTTGATGGCCGTCAGTTTGATGCACAGTATATCGGTGGAGACAGTGAGATGGATATAGCCATCATAAAACTGACAGATGTTGACAAGGATGAATTACCCTATCTTGAATTTGGGGATTCGGACACCCTTCAGATAGGACAGTATGCCATTGCGATCGGTAATCCACTCGGCTTTCAGCATACGGTTACGACGGGAGTTGTCAGTGCAACGGGCAGACAGATCACAAAACCGGATGGCGATGGATACTATGACAATTTGATCCAGACGGACGCGGCAATCAATCCGGGAAACAGCGGAGGACCGCTTCTCGATATACACGGTGAGGTCATCGGAATCAACACGGCCATAGTCAATCCGACGGAGGGAACCAATCTCGGTTTTGCCATTCCGATCAACGATGTGAATCTATTTATCGATGATCTTATCAAATTCGGTAAATTGCAGAAACCTCAGATTGGTGTAAAAATAATGAATATTACGGAAGATACGATGAACGCGTTATCGCTTGAATCCGAGAACGGTGCGATAATTGTGGAAATCATGACTGATTCGCCGGCTGAAAAAGCGGGATTGAAACCACAGGATATCGTAATAGCGTTTGACGGAATCGAAATTAAGAATAAAGAGCAGCTTGCAAGTCTGATCAGAAAGCAGGATGTTGGAACCGTTAAACAGATGAAGATAGACAGGAACGGAGAGATTCTGACTTTGGATGTGGAGATGAAAGCTGCGGCTGAGGAAGAACAGTCCGCTGTTGTGGAAGTTCAGAAGACCGTCACCGATGAAAAGACGACCGTTTCAGAGTTGCTTGGACTTACGGTAACGGAACTGACGTCTGAACAGAAAAAGGCGTATCAACTGCCTGAAAACTTTAAAGGGGTCCTGATCACCGAAGTCGATCAGAAGAGCCAGGCTTACAGAATGGGACTCAGAATGGGTGCTGTTCTTCAGTCCATCAACAGAAAGACAGTTGATTCAACCGATACCTTTGATAAACTAACATCAGGTCTTGAGTCGGGAAATTATGTGGCATTGTACGTTTATATAGAGGGAAACGGGTCTTATATGTTGTCCTATCAGCTGTAAGACAGACAAATCCCCTTCAAGCGATAAACGATTCAAAAGAAACCGGTAACTTGTAGAGAAATACGAGTTGCCGGTTTCTTTTTTTCCACAGTTTTTCTTAAACTGTGGAAAATATATTTTTTACTTTCATGTGTTGACAAAAAATGGATATATGTTATAATCCAGTTGTGATAGAGAAAAACTTCACAAAAGGATATGGATGAAAGAGGTCATATTTATTTTTAAGTTATATAGTGAAAAATATCACAATTCTTAATATTTCTTTTTAGATGGGATGTTTATCACAAGATTCGTGAAGGTTTTTTTAAGGATGTCAGAAAATTATGAGACTCAAACAAGTGAAATAATTCACTTATATAAGGAGGAATTTACATGTTAAAACGAATAAGTACGATTGAAGATCTGGATCTTTTTTTAAGTAATGCAAGACGTGCACAAAGTGACTATGCGACTTATTCACAGGAAAAAGTGGATGAGATCTTCAGAAGGGCTTCCATGTCGGCAAATTCCTATCGAATATGGCTGGCCAAGGAAGCGGTAAACGAAACGGGCATGGGAATTGTGGAAGACAAAGTAATCAAAAATCATTTTTCTGCGGAATATATATACAACAGTTATAAAGACACGAAGACATGCGGCATTATCGAGGAAGATGATGTGGCGGGTATCACAAAGGTAGCAGAACCCATCGGTATCATTGCCGGTGTCGTTCCGACAACCAACCCGACCTCAACAACCATTTTTAAGGCTTTGCTGGCCTTGAAGACGAGAAATGCCATCATCTTTTCCCCACATCCGAGGGCAAAGAAATGTACGGCAGCGGCGGCCAGAATCATCAGTGAGGCTGCAGTGGCTGCGGGTGCACCGGAAGGGATTGTCGGATGTATTTCCGATCCGAGCATAGAATTAACCAATTATCTGATGAAACATCCGGAGATTAACCTGATCCTTGCGACGGGAGGCCCGGGAATGGTCAAGGCGGCTTATTCCTCCGGAAAACCTGCGATAGGTGTTGGAGCGGGGAATACACCGGCGTTGATAGATGAAACGGCCGATATTCTGATGGCAGCCAATTCCATCTTGATGAGTAAAACGTTTGATAACGGGGTTATATGTGCCTCCGAACAGTCCATCATCGTTGTGGAGGAAGTGTATGAAACGGTAAAGGCCGAACTGAAAAAGAGAGGGGCTTATGTCCTTTCCGGGGAAGAAAAGGCGCAAGTTGGTGAAAATCTTGTGAAAAACGGCGCCATAAATGCGGCGATTGTTGGGCAGAGCGCCTTCAGAATAGCGGCGATGTCCGGTGTACAGGTTCCCGAAGATGCACAGGTGCTGATCGCCGAGTGTACGGAAGTAGGAGAAAGCGAACCGTTTTCCCGTGAAAAACTCTCACCTACCCTTGCCATGTACATGGCCAAAGATTTTGACGAGGGTCTGAAAAGAGCCGTATCGCTCGTTAAATTTGGCGGAATGGGTCATACGTCGGTTCTCTACACGAATCCGGAGAATACGGACAGGATAAACCAATATGGGGCGGCAATGAAAACGGGAAGAATTCTGGTGAACATGCCGGCCTCACAGGGTGCCATAGGAGATCTTTACAATTTCAGACTCGAACCGTCACTCACACTTGGTTGCGGTTCCTGGGGGGGAAACTCTGTCAGTGAAAACGTGGGGGTAAAACATCTGATGAATATAAAAACAGTTGCAAAAAGACAGGAAAATATGCTCTGGTTCAGGGTACCACCGAAGATATATCTGAAGCCCGGTGCACTTGAAGTGGCACTCAAGGAATTAAACGACAAGAGAAGGGCCTTCGTCGTGACGGATGCCTACCTGTTCCAGAATGGTTATGCGGACAGAATAGTGGAAACGATGAAGTCAATGAATATAGAAACAGAGGTGTTCTACGAAGTCGAACCGGATCCGACCACAAAAACGGTTCACAAGGGTCTTGAAATGATGAACGCCTTCAAACCGGATGTCATCATCGCGCTCGGAGGCGGATCGCCGATGGATGCCGCGAAGATCATGTGGCTCATGTATGAACACAGCGAGGTGAAATTTGAAGTCCTTGCACAGCGTTTCATGGATATCAGAAAGAGGATCTTCAAGTTTCCCGAACTTGGAAAGAAGGCGACGATGGTCTGCGTTCCGACCACATCGGGAACCGGTTCTGAAGTCACACCGTTTGCCGTGGTAACGGATGAAAAGACGGGAGTCAAATATCCAATCGCCGACTATGAACTGACACCGGATATGGCAATCGTAGATCCCGATCTCGTCATGAACATGCCAAAGGGACTGACGGCCAATTCAGGTATAGATGCACTGGTTCATGCGATCGAGGCTTATGTTTCCGTTCTCGCAACAGACTTTACCTACGGGCATTCCCTCCAGGCAATCAACCTCATCTTTAATTATCTGCCAAGGGCCTATAAAGACGGCAGTGACAGAAGGGCGAGGGAAAAAGTACACTTTGCCTCAACCATCGCCGGTATGGCCTTCGGGAATGCGTTCCTCGGAATCTGCCATTCGATGGCTCACAAACTTGGTTCCATGTTCCACGTTCCACATGGGTTGGCCAATGCTTTGCTGATCAGTCAGGTGATCAAGTATAACTCAATGGAGGCTCCGAGAAAGCAGACACCGTTCCCACAGTACAAGTATCCACATGCAGCCTTGAGGTATGGCAGAATTGCAGACCATTTGAATCTCGGTGGCACTAATGATGATGAAAAGGTAGACAAACTGATAGAAGCCGTCGAAGCATTGAAAAAAGAACTGAAAATCCCGAATTCGATTAAGGAACTCGGAATCAGTGAAGAGGATTTCTACTCCAGACTCGATGAAATGTCAGAACTGGCGTTCGATGACCAGTGTACGACGGCAAATCCAAGATATCCCCTTATCAGCGAAATAAAGGAATTGTACATAAAAGCTTATGAAGGAACATTATAAAAGGAGCTGAGCATATGAAAGATATCTATGTCTGCATGGGAAGTGCCTGTTATCTGAAGGGATCCAGCCAGGTAGTGGACACGCTGAAAAAAGAGATCGAACGTGAGAATCTTGAAGCCAGGATACATCTGAAGGGATCTTTCTGTATAGGCCCCTGTAACAAGGGTGTAGTCATAAAGATCGATGATGAGGTTTTCTGTCAATTCAGTCCGGAAAATGTGGTATCGAGATTTCATAAAGAGATAATTCCGTATATCAATTCGCTTGAAGAGTAAGGTGATTGGATGCCAAAAAATATCTGGGAAGAAATATGGGAATCGGATCCGAACGGGTTGATGGTAGTAGATAAAGAGATGAAGATTCAGGCGGTAAACAATTCATTCCTGAAGATATTCAGGCTTGAGGGAACGGATGTTCTCGGAAGATCCGCATTGGAGTTCTTTGATAACCTCGATGATCTCTATGAGGTTAAAAATGATTATCTGCAGGTGATCAGAAGAATACACGATTATCCCGAACTGGAAATCAGAACCTCAGAAGTCTGTTATTCGGTCGATGATGGAACGCTCATAGCAAAGGTCTTTAACGATATTTCACTGCAGCAGAAGAAAGAGAAGGAATTGAACGCGTTAAAATACAAAGTCATAGATGAAGTGAACAAGATTGCGGAAAAACAGATGAAGATCGTACAGGAAATAGCTTCCATCCTGGGAGAAACGACAGCAGAAACCAAAGCAAGCCTCTTCAAACTGGTTAATACCTTTAAAGAAGAAGAGCAGAGGTGATGAGTTATGACATCCGCAGTGGTTTACGACAAAAACCTGAATAAACAGAATGAATCCGTATGCGGAGATAATGTTCAGATAAAGAAACTGACGGATTCAAAGATAATCATCCTTTCAGACGGTTTGGGCAGCGGGATTAAGGCGAGTATTCTGTCGATATTGACGACTGAGATCATAGGCACGCTGTTTGAAAACAAGGTGCCGGTTGAAGAGATCGTCGATACCATCACCAAGACCCTTCCCGTTTGTAAGCATCGTGGAATAGCGTATTCAACATTTACGATCATACAGATCTTTTCAAATGGTGTTGTAAAAATTGTCAATTATGACAATCCGGATCCCGTTATCATCAAAGGTCGAATGGTGTATGAACCCAAATACACCGAGCAGATCTCAAACAACAAACGGATAAGAACGGCCATTTTTAATCTCCAGGAAGACGATTTTATCTTCGCCATGTCCGATGGACTTGTACATGCCGGGATAGGAAACCTGCTTGATTTTGGATGGGGAACGGATAATCTGATTAACTGTCTGATGAAATTAAAGGCCAAATCGGACGATTTGAAACATATCGTCGATGACCTGATAGAAATTACCTATAACTATTACGAGGAGAAACCGGGGGATGATTCCACACTGATAGGGATTAAGATCACTGAGAAACCCAGAATGTTCGTCTTTACAGGTCCACCTCTCGAAAAAAAGATGGACAGGCATTATGTGGAGGAATTCCTGAACCAGAACGGAACCCGTGTGATATGTGGCGGAACGACCAGTAATATCGTTTCAAGGATCACGGGAAACGAACTGGAGATACAGTTCAGAATGACGCGAGGAAACGATCTCCCGCCTTATGGCCTGATGAAGGGGGTAGATCTTGTAACCGAAGGGGTACTGACCCTTCAGAAGTTGAACAAACTGCTGGATTCCTGTGAAAAGAACATGTTTGAATATGAGGTAGAAGATGAAAACATAGATGGGGCTCACAAGATGTTTGTGATGCTCAGAAACAGTGATGAGATCGATTTTACGGTTGGCCGGAAGGTAAATGCCTTTTATCACAACCCGGCGCTTCCGTTTGATATGTCGATCAGATCTTCACTGATCAGGGATATTACGGGAAATCTCAAGCGGCTCGGAAAAATCGTAACGATACAATACTGTTAAGGGGATGAAATGATGGAAATAAAAATATGCGTGGGAACAACTTGTCACCTTCTTGGATCATCATCACTGGTGGAAGCCATTAATGAACTACCTGAGGAGATTAAAACAAAGATAACACTGAAATATTCTACCTGTTTTGATAAATGCCAGCAGGAGATGGTTCCCCCTGTAGTAAACATAGATGGAGAATTCTTCGATGATCTGAATCCGGCCAAGATGAAGCAGCTGATCATTGAGAAAGCCGGCGAGGACCATTGAATACAAATTTCAATGGCCTGATGAGTGAAAGGAGTTTTGTCTTCAATGAAGTGATGAAGAAGAGAAGGCAGACACTCATCGAACTTGCGAAAATGATTGACAACGGCAATCTGCAGGAGGAACTGCCCAAGCTGCCGAAGAAAATAATACCGGATTCGTCAGAACAGGTTTATCTCGAAAGAGAAATATTATCACAGAAATTAAAGATTTATCTCGGTCTGGACTATGATAAGACGAGAGATATAGAACTCTATGAAATTGCACAGGACGTTGAGGAATTTGTCTCCGTAGATTCTGAATACAAGGCTTACGGGAAGTTTATACAGGTTATCAAAGAGGCCTGTGACAGATGCCCCTCGGGAAGATATTATGTGACGGATCTCTGCAGGAACTGTCTGGCCCATTCCTGTCACAGTGTATGTCCCAAAAAGGCGATAGAGATCAGAAACAACCGGGCCTATATCGATTCGGAAAAATGTATAGGCTGCGGATTATGTGCGAATGCCTGTCAGTATTACTCCATCGTTAAACTGGAAAGACCCTGTGAAACCGCCTGTCCGGTCGATGCGATCAGCCGGGATGATACCTTCGCGGCAGATATCAGCGAAGAGCGATGTGTGAGCTGCGGAATCTGTTCTACCGCCTGTCCCTTTGGGGCGATCGAATCCACCTCCGATTTTTTCCCGGTGATCCGCTCACTCAACGGGACGGATAAAACGATTGCCATCATAGCCCCGTCCATCGTTTCACAGTTCGGGCCAAGGACAACGGTTGGACAGATCAAGAATGCCATCATGGAATGTGGTTTCGATGAATGTCTCGAAGTTGCCATCGCTGCGGATTATGTGGCGGAAAAAGAGGCTCGTCTGGTTAACGAGGAATCGCATTGTGTACTTACTTCCTGTTGTCCGGCCTTTGTTGACTATGTGAGGAAATTCCAGAAACCGTATGAAAGTCAGATCTCATCCGTTCCGTCGCCGATGGCGGTGATGGGGAACGACCTCAAGATCATCGAAGATGATACCCGAATCGTCTTCATCGGCCCCTGTTTCGCAAAACGAAAAGAGGCTTGGGAAAACAAATCGGTAGATTATGTGATGACGTTTGAAGAACTCGGAGCCCTGTTTATTGCAAAGGGCATAGAGCCGACAAAACTCGATGATGCGGAGATCGGAGGCACGCCGGAAGGCTGGGGATTCGCCTTCAGCGGAGGAGTCACCGAAGCCCTTGAAGCCGTGGATCAGGTGAATGGAACGGTGTTGAGGATGAATGGCCTGGTGGAAGCCTCAACGCTATTCAAACGGGTGGAAACGGAACCGATCAAACTGATCGAGGGGATGGCCTGCAGAGGCGGCTGTATAGCCGGCCCGGGGATCACCGTTGATCCGAGAATTGCAAAACAGAAGATAAAAAAAATGAAATCATAAAGGGTATGCCCTCAAGTCAGTTTGACTTAAAAGGCAGTTTTTCCGTTCAGCCACGGCTTAATTCGTATGTGGCTCGATGGGGGAACTGCTTTTTTTCAGGATTTAGCCTACTGACGGGGTCATTCTGCTGACAAAGATTCACAGAAATTCTTGTATGCCAACGCTTAAATTCCGTCACTATACCCCTGTAAATTTGATTGTGGGTTATTCGGCAAGTTCTATTCAGAAATTGGGGATTAGAAAAAGTTCAGGGGAGATTTTAATCTCTCCCCTTTATTGTTAACACATAGTAATTTGGCTTTTTGACAGGTCTGTTGATCACCTGTACTTTAAAATATTATTCCTTTGTAATACGATCTTCTTTTCCGGAAAAAGGCACCGATAACCATAAAATCTCCGTTTGAATTAACTCTCTAAAATCTGTTTTTATCCAAAGCAATGCTGTCATAAATCAAAAGTCTACGAGTCTCAGGAGTCCCTTGCAGGTAATCAGTGTTTCAAAGGCATACTCCCTGATACTGCTGCCAAACACCCTCGTTCTGAAATCGACGGTTTTTCTTAAAACGTCTTCGGTCTCTCTTATCGCCTGTCTCATAGAAAGGATCTTGTCGTGTTTCGGATGCTCATCCTTGTAGACGATCTCTATTATTTCTACCAGAGCCGAGAGCTTCATGAGTAATTCACCATAGATTCCAAATTCCTGCAGCCAGTCTCCGATATCGCCTTTTAAGTCTTCATCGGCGTGTTCGGTGATCTTTTCATAAGCTCCGGCTATCATTTCTGCCCTTTTACCGAGTAATTCACTCAGTTCAGGCAGCTTGCCGTTTTTCCAGAAACCATCGAACAGGTTCTTCATTTCCGCTGCTTTTTCAGGTTCGCCAGGGTTTACAGGACTGACATCGTTGGCCTGTGCAAAGCAGAGATACGCCTTCCAGAATTCCGGATACATCTCCTTTATCGTCTCTTTTAATGCTTCAGCCGGACAATAGTCAGAGGGATTATCCATGTATTTTTTTATATTTTTCAGGGTCAGAAGAGAGGCATAGGGCTGATTCATCGGGTTGATGACCAAACCGGTGCAACGTTCGTACATCGTCTTCTCTCGCCCCTTGTACAACCCGATATGCAGTTCGGGAACCATCACCGAATCGTTCACGGGAAAATTATCCCATATCATGATGTCCCGGCCAAATGCCTCGGCGGCCATTTCTACATTTTTAAGCGGTATTTTTTCGGAACACACCTGTGGTCCCGTCCACATGATCTCTATTTCCTTATAGAGATGTTTTCCGAGTGTAAAATGATACGGCCCAACCGTTTCCCCATGATAGGGGGTTGGACACAGGATCATCTTTAATCCTTCTATTTCATCTTTTAACGCATCATACAGCCTGTTGACGAAATCACTCTGTGCATCGGCCAAAGACGCATATTTCCGGATATCCCCCTCATGAACCAGTTTTTCAGGGATATCATCCAGGAAGATAGAAATCGTTTTTACACCCAAACGGGAAAATTCAAGGTATTTCTGTTTTAATATATCCAGTTCTTTCTGATCCGAATAGACCAGTGACAATCCCGGGCTGACAGCCATTGAGATATCAACGCCGTGTGCCGCTCCTGTTTTAATCAGTTCTGAAAATTTGTCGCAGAAAGCCTGATCATACATCTCACGCCAGTTTTCCCTGTGAAACAGGTCGATTTTGGGCGCGTATATGTATAAATTGTATCCAATATCACCTGCAAAGCTGACAACATCTCTTCTCTGTTTCCAGGTCCATTCTTTTCCATAAAAGCCTTCTACTATTCCCCTTGTCTGAAAATAAGCCATAACCTACACCTCTTTCGTTTTATCCTTTGACACCGCCTTCAACGAGTCCGGCAATGATCTGCCTCTGGAAGATTAAAAATATGATAATAACCGGAATACCGGCAATGGAAGACGCGGCCATCATTCTCGGCCAGTCCGTCTGGTTTAATTTCTGAAACATGGCTAATCCGACCTGCACGGTTCGCATTCCCTTTGAATTTGTCATGACGAGTGGATAAAAGAGATCGTTCCACACGCTGATAAATGTGTTGATCCCGAGTACGGCCATTGCGGGGGAACTTAAAGGCATGATGATGCGGGTGAAGATCTGGAAGTCGTTGGCTCCGTCGACATAGGCCGCTTCATCGAGCGCGTGTGGTAACTGTTCGATGTACTGCCTCATGAAAAAGATACCAAACGGTGTGACCAGTGATGGAATGATCAGGGCCATATAAGTGTCTATCCATCCGAAAGATTTCATCAGCATGAATACCGGAATGATCGTAACCTGTGGTGGAATCATCATTGTAGAAAGTACCAGCATGAAGAGAAATTCCTTTCCCCTAAACTGCTTTCTCGCAAAGGCATAAGCCACCATTGTACAGAAGATCAGATTTCCGAGGACCACACACACGGAGACAAATCCACTGTTGAAGATATATCTGGCAAAATCCTGTTCCTGCCAGACATCAATGAAGTTTGCGAATGTCGGGAATTTGAGCTTCGTCTTGATGTCGTCCATGATGATTTCACCATTTTCCATGCCTTCCGGAATACGTACGAGGACTTTTATCTGTGATATATGCTCTGTTTCCACCTTTTCAAATTTATCCGGTTCATAGGGAATGGTGATCTGATTAAATTCATTGTTTTCTATCTTTTGTATTTCTATCTGGTCTTCATTGTCGTTGATATCCTTTAAACCCAGAAAAAGCGTACTTCCCGCCGGAGCCTTTATCAAGAGCGAGACATATTTCACGAGGTTCGTATCCTTGTTGCCCGTAAAGGCCGTGATCCCGTAATCGGCTTCGCTGTTTGCGGCGATGACCTTGACGCCCTTATTTGCTTCGGAGTCAACGGGTACGATTTCAAACGTTCTCGCGCCGACCGCTCTCATTTTCGTTTTGAGAAAGACCGGATTCGATTCAAATTCTATCAGGGTGTTTTCCTTGATAAGGTGAAACAAATCTCCCTGCGGGATAATTGACGTGAAGATCATCATGAACAGTGGCATCAGTGATATGACCAGTAAAACCATCAGCAGCACAAAGATCCAGATTCTCTGAACACCGGTTTTCTTTTTCATACGCTATCACTCCTGAGCAGATATCTCTGTATAAATGTGACGATCATGATCAGCACGAGCAGAATATAGGATATTGACGTTCCGTATCCCATTTCAAACTTACTGAAACCCACCTGATAAAGATAATGAACGATCGTCTGAGTAGAATTTCGCGGTCCGCCGCCGGTCATCGTGTAAATCTCACTGAAGACCTGGAAAGAACGGATCGTGTTGATAGAGATAACAAAAAACAGTGTCGGCTTGATATAGGGTAAAGTGATCTTCAAGGCAATCTGAGTCGGTGTGGCTCCGTCAATCCTTGCCGCCTCATAGAGCTGTTCGGGAACGTTCTGAAGTCCGGCATATATCAGGATCAGATAATAACCAAACGCAGCCCAGATATCCATGATCATGATGGACGGCAGGGCGGTATCCGGAGAGGCCAGCCAGCTTCTTGATTCCATCTTGAATCCCAACAGAGAGCCAACCGTGTTGAATAGACCGTTAGAACTGTAAAGATAAATCCACATCGTGGAGATAACAACCATTGAGATGACCGAAGGCAGAAAAAAGCCCGCCTTGAATATTCCCTTTGATCTCAGATTTCTGCTGTTCAGCAGCAAGGCCAGAAGCAGGGCAATCCCCGTCGTAATGGGAACCGTTCCGATGACAAATATCATCGTGTTGCCAAGGGCTTTTAAGAATATTTCGTCCTGAAAGGCCTTTATATAATTATCAAATCCGATAAAATTCATCTGTGGATTTAACCCTGAATAATCCATCAAACTGGTTATAAACGAGTAGATAATCGGAAAGGCATTAAATACAATAAAAATAATGATCCAGGGAGACAAAAAGGCGAATAACGTCAGTCTCTTCTTAGTCTTCAATCTCAAGTTCTCTTACCTCCATAAATAAAAACATCAAATGGGCGGAGTGAATCCTCCGCCCGTAAAACTGATTACTGTTCTAAGATATCCTGAATCTGTGCGTTGTACTTGTCAAGTGTTTCCTTGACATTTGCACCGTCAAGAATGAGTGCTTCAACGGCTTCTGTAACCTTTGCCTGAATATCATCCCATTTGGGTGTTGGCGGAACGGGAACTGCCGTTGCATTCTGTTCAAAGAAGGTGTATTCGAGTGGATGGTCAAAGAACCATGGGTCTTCGGCCGCTGTGATGTTTGATGGGAATACTGCCGGATAGCCTTTTGTAACGATCATGGCAACTTCAGGATCAACAAGGTATTCGATCAGTTTGAGAGCTTCTTCCTGATGTTTTGAGGAGGAAGGAATGGTGAGGATTTCCCCGCCTGCGAATGAAGCGTGGAACCCATGATCTTCTGCCGGTTTCGGAACAAATGTCACGAGGAACTGTGTCTCGGGATAGGAGGTTAACAGGGCAGAAATCTGATGGGCGCCACTGACAACCATACCGACTTTACCGTTTCCGAAGGCCTCCATCAGATCGTTCTGTTTTGTCATGATGGAATATTCTGAAAGATCCTGATAGAATTCAGCTGATTCAACCACTTCTTTTGAATTGAACAGTGCTGTTGTCTGATCAACTGAGATAACTTTTCCTTCGTTTCCCCATACGGCCGGAAGGAACCATTCCTGCCAGGCACTGTAAGGTTCGCCGGAAGGAAGACCAAAACCGTAGATGTCTTCGCCGAGTGCACTGATCTTTTCAGCCGCTTCGAGTGTTTCTTTCCATGTGGCTGGCGGGTTTGCAGGATCAAGGCCTGCTTTTTCGAACAGATCAAGGTTGTAGAACATGGCCCTTGTCCCGAGAAGCCATGGTACCCCCCATGAATCTCCCTTGTAGGATGCTGAATTCCAACCTACGATGTCCTTGTGTGTATCTTCAATGGCATTTGTATTTGTGAGTACACCGCTGTCGGCAAAATTTGATATCCATGTGTTTCCGAGTTCGAGAACATCAGGAGCTGAACCGGCTGCAAAAGCTGTTACTATCTTGTCGAATCCGTTTGCCCAGGAAAGCTGAACAAATTCTACTTCAATATCGGGATTTGCCGCTTCAAAGGCTTCAACAACCTGCTTTCCGGTGTCATCATTCATCATAAACTGCCAAAGGACCAGTTTGGTTTTTGCAGTTCCAACCGTGGCGATCATAGCAATTGCGATTAGTAACACAACAAATTTCTTAAACATAAAACACCTCCGATTAATAAGGGGATTTTCAGTCTCCCCGATTTCCATGATTTAAAACGTCCAAAGCCTTGCTGTAATCTGAAAAGAAGAGATTGAGGAATGAAAGACACCCACCGACGGCAATATTCCTAAGCCCTTCCGTATCAATTATTATGAATTCTGGTTCCGCTCTCTGGGAATAATCCCCATTTGACTGTCCGAGTCCGGTCATAATCTCCTTTTTTAAGACAGACAGGACAGATTCGGAAAAATCGTTGATATCTCCACCGAGGATGATCCTGTCCGGATCAAGCAGCGTGGTTACCGTTACGATTCTGCTGGCCAGGTTGCTTACCATTTCCCTGAAAATCTTCGGGAAATCCTCCGACTCATACTGAAATCCTGAAAGGTCTCCGGCATGAAAAAAGAATTTCTTTGAGGCCTTCCAGCTGTTATCGAGTACGACTTCACCGGCAGACATCCGCGATCCTTTGTAAATCTTGTTGTTTATAACGATTCCCGCACCTATTCCCCCATAGGTTATAAATTCCGTCGGGAATGAAAACATGAAGTAGATGAGGTTTGAATCCTCCATCTTTGATTTTAAAAGATAACAGGCGGCTCCCGCATTGGCATCATTTTCGACGAACGTATAAAAACCCCATTTTTCCTCGATATGCTCTCTGAGATGCAGGTTGTATATCTTGAGATCAAAGGAATATTTGACGATTCCTTCCTCTGAATCGATGATTCCGGGCATCGATATGGCGATGGCCATGAGTGAATCAAAAAATGAGCCGTATTCCCCTATCGTTTCGTCGATTTCATCTACGATCGTAGAAACATCTATCTTTTTGGAGATAGATTGCTCCTTCAAGACCGTTCCCTTAAAATCCGAGATGACGCTGAATATTCTGTCGTTTACGAGTGTGATCCCGAGCACGAAGACCCTTCTCTCATTCAGTTTCAATATTTCCGTTTTTCTGCCACCGGTTTCGCCTGGATTCTGTATCCCGTCCCGAACGATCAGATTTTGTTCGATCATCCCCTCGATAGATCTTGAAACGGTAGAACGGTTTACACTCAGCTCCTGACTGAGACTTTGTCTCGTGAAGCTCTCGCTGATCCATATTCTGTTCAGTATTTGATGCTGGGTAGAATTTCTTAGAGTAAACATATTTGCACTCCTGACTTGTTGCGTGCTTCTTGCAACTAACTTGATTATAATATGAACTATTTTATATTCAAAATCCATTTATAGCTGAATAATTGGATTTATCTGCAAATAAATCCGATTAACGTCTTTTCTTTTCCGTTTTTGTATCTTTTTATTAAGAAAAGATAGGCTGAATAAACAGGGCTTGTTGAAAAACTAAAGGGGTTCCCGCCGAAAGGGGATTCAAGTAGATGCAAGGTTGAGAAAGAGATTCTCTCGAAAAAGTTTGTATCGAGAGGTTTGAAATATCTCTGTAGCGCTCGCTGAAGAAGACTTGCTTAAAAACCAAAAAGATTCTCCCTTTTGAGTGACGATGGTAGATGTTGGAGTGACTCTTTAGAGAATAAGATAAACGGTGATGTTCACGTTATTTCCTGAATGCTTGAAATGTCTCTGTAGAGCTTCGTTAAAATGGGAATCTCGGGTATTCAGCAAGTCCTGAATCGGATACAAAGAAGAGAGGGTAAAAACACATAATTAGCACTTGCACAATTCGTTTCAATCCCCTTTTATCTGGATATTTTATGTTTTTTTCTATGGGTTTAAATCTAAAATCATTTGTTTCGAAAGGGATACCGCCAGAAAACGAAAGTTTATCTTATATGGAGAGTCAGGTTGTATTGATATGGTCTCAAAAGTCTCAATAGTAATCCCAGTAAATCATCTTTCCCTTTTTCTTGAGCTTTGATTCTATATCCTTGAGGATTTCTTCCCTCTCTTTGATCCCAAGCTGTCTGAAGACCAGCATCTGATGTGCCTTGTTTTTTGCATTTCCGATGTAGAAGTGGATGACATCCGCTTCAAGCAGCAGTTTGGCGATTCTTTCCGGGGAAGTCTCCATCGTTATTTCTATCTCTTCTGCATCGAGAATGTTGGAAACCTGATTCAGAACCATGGCCCCTTCGGTTACCATAGTTGCCCCTTCCATGGCATATTCAGGCGGGGACTGGAATCCGAGAGACTTCTCCTTCATCCGGATCTTTCTGTTCAATCCTTTCGAAATGACATCTGCAGTGGTAGACCCACAGATGAGCCTTTTTCCGTCAGAATTTTTAAAGGCGTTTGCAAAGACGAGATCCTTTTCTTTTTTTGACGGGGGACCGGAAAAGAGACTGAGCTGCTTGGGTTGTCTGCAGTTGACCATGATGAGCGTTGTATCATCATGATGTCTTTCTCCGGATATGAGTTTGCAGTATTCGGAAACCTCATCAAGGAATACTCTATCCTCTTTATCTTTCATGTGAAGTTTACAGTAGTTGACGAGCCCCTCTTCGCCCCAGCCGAAGCTGTAACCCAGGCCAAGTCCGGCCTGACTGACACCATCACTGAACAGAAGCAGTTTATCGCCCGGTTCGAATTCAGCTCGTGATTCACCGATAATCTCATAACCAACGGTGTAATAATGCGGTTCAAGGATCTGAACGACACCGTTTTTTATCAGAATCGGTTTGGGTGCTTCATAGGTATAGATGATACATTTACCGTTATTTGTAAAATTGGCGGCGTTGAAAGCCGTAAAGGGGAATTCTTGTATTCTTGCCTTGTGCATGCTTGCAGCGATATGTTCGCAAGTTTCACTGAATGACAGCCCGTTTTCGATCATCCCGGCCCATCGGGTGGCACACTCCGTTGCGGCTATGTTGGCATAAATCCCGGAACCGATTCCGTCAAAGACACCGAAATAGGAGCCGCTTTTGGTTCTCGTGATAGCGGTATAATCTCCGCAAACGATCTGTTTATCTTTTATGGATTGGTGAATGATTCCTTCAAAGTACAGCACTTACTGTTCCTCATCTTCGTACAGATCCATCATCTTCTTGACAAGGGCTTCGCTTTCCGCGGTGCTCTTTCCGAGGAAATGGACGAGATCCTGAGCAAATTCCACCTGATGATCCAGGAGTTTCTTCGCCTGCTCGACGGTCTGTTTTTTGATCAGATTGATCTGTGTTCCCTCCAGTTTCATCCTGGACAGGTTGGCATAAAATCCGACGTACTGATTGTCATTTGGGAAGGAATAAATCATCTCGTGATAACGAATACCGTATTTAGTACGAACGGCTTCAAAGGAGTTGATGTCCCCGCTTGCTATCTTATTATACCCTTCCGCGTTGAGCAGATAGGATATCTCTCTGCCGAGTATGTGATTGTTGCAGATGAACATCTTTCTGAAAGAGTTGTTCATATGGATGATACGCAGATCGTTATCGAGAATGACAATGCCGTTGGGGGAATTTTCGATGATCTTATCCATTCGCTGCTGGGCTCTTCTGCGCATCTGAGGCATGCACATTTCCGGTTCGGCCATGCCGAGTACAACGGCGGCAGCCTTTTCGCGGCAATCAGTATACCCGCAGGCTCCGCAGTTCAATCGATCTTCGAGCCTTGCCTTTCCGGTTTCTATCAGTACCCTTTCGATTTCCTCATCACTGACCGAATCAAATGAGAGTGTTTTTTCCTTTTTTTTGAAAGAAGTGGTAAGTTCTACATTCGTCCGCCTTTTATTGTTGTCTTCATCTACGAATGTGGCAGCGTAATCCAGAACGGCCTTTTTTCTTTTGTAAAGGGGTGTTCCATCATCAGGGAATCCCGGCCCACCGATACATCCTTCTTCGCAGAAGAGCGGTTCAACGGCCTTGAAATCCCATTCAGAAGGTGGAATGCTGAAGAGTTCCTTTATTGCTTTTGAGCCACTGAGATGAATCACATCGGAGTCTGTTATATCATCATCTATTCCACAGGTTTTCAGCATTCCGCCCTGAATTGGAAAAAGTCTTGCGTTATGATAAGTGGATTTCCTCTGGAAATCGCTCTCGGTGCATGTAGCGAGGTCTATTTCTTCCTCTTCAAGCCATTCCGTCAGTTCCTGAAACGTCAGAACAGCCTGTACATCTCCTTTATTCTCTTCCCGTCTTATCTCCTGTTTCTTTGCCGCACACGGTCCGATGAAAACGACGGCTATGTCGTCACCAAGCTCTTTCCTGAGCATTCTGGCGTGCGCGATCATCGGTGAGACGATCTGGACGAGATATTCTAAATATTCCGGTTTATAATGTTCCACATAATTGACCACTGCAGGGCACGCCGTAAAAACCTTGGCCTTTCCGAGATGTTCTACGGAAGCAGGAGACATTTCCCTGGCGCCCTCAGCGGTTTCAGATACATAAAAAAATCCCAGACGGCGAAGGGCTGAGGGTAATCTCTTGGCTTTCCATCCGGGAAAAACCGCCGGAAAAGAGGGGGCGATACTGCAGACAACCCGTCTGCCGGAAGCAATAAGCTCTCTGACTTCATTGGCGCTCGAAACAATGAATTTTGAGTTCTGCGGACATTCATTCACACATGTTCCGCATTGTATACAAAGGGAATCTACGACGGTTGCCTGACCTCCGTGTACACTTATCGCTTTTACAGGACATGCCCTGACACATCTATAGCAGTCCATACAATTGGCAAGATCGGTTTTGATGACGTTGTCAAATTTTCCTTCTTTTTCCTGCGATGATGAAAACATTTATATCTCTTCCTCCTTGCTCATTGTGTTCATTGAGACAATATGAGTGATAAATAAATTCTTTTAAATCCCCTCCGAGGAGGGGATTTTTCATTCTATCTTTACCCTATAACGTTCTTAATTTCCTTGATGGCCAGTTCAGGTGTACATTTTTCGATCGTTTTTCCATTCACCGTGATAACTGGACCTCTTTCACATTTTTCCGTACAGAAGGATGCGGATATGGCACTCTTATCTCCGAGGTCATTCTCGTTGATATAACCCATAATGCTGTTATAAACATTCTGTGCGCCTCTTACATAACAGCTTGTACCGAAACAGACGTTAATCTTGAGCGGACTGCTCGCATCACCATCTGAAAGCATGACTTCCTCATGGTCAATTCTCTTTCTGTTCTTGTAATGCGTGTGAAGCAACTCGTGTGCCTTGTGCGCATCGATATCCTCATTATACATCTTCTGAAGGTATGGGTTTTCATTTGATACGTGAAGCTGAAGCATCTTGTCATTGTCAAAGAGTCCCTTGCTTCTATTCTGTACACTGTCTCTCGAAGCGCTGACAGGCTGTCCGCCTCCGTTTACACATCCGCCTGGGCAGGCCATGACTTCGATGAGATCAAAGTGTTCTTCGCCGGCTCTTACTTTGTCGATCAGATTTCTTGCGTTGGCGAGACCGCTGACAACCGCGAGCTTGAGTGTGAGCTCTCCAATCTTGACCTCTCCGATCTTAACACCCTTATCGCCTCTGAACTGTGTGAATTCGCCTTCCGTATCGTTGGCTATTTTTGCCGCCGCATATCTGAGAACCGCTTCAGACACACCCCCGGACGTTCCAAAGATGACGCCTGCACCGGTCTTGAATCCGAATGGCATATCGAATGATCCCGGCTGAAGCTTTGAGAAGTTGATACCAGATTCCTTGACCATTCGGGCCGCTTCCTGTGTGGAAAGGACATAATCTACATCCTGATTGCCGTCTACCTTGAATTCATCTCTCTTGGCTTCGAATTTCTTTGCCGTACAAGGCATGATGGAGACAACGACGAGGTCTTCCCTTGAACAGTTGAGCTGTTTTGTCAGATTATCCTTGCAGAGGGAACCAAACATCTGTTGCGGGGACTTACAGCTTGAGAGATTTGTCAGCAGATCCGGATAATACTGTTCCGCAAACTTCACCCATGCCGGACAGCAGGAGGTGAACTGTGGAAGTCGTTCTCCCTTGCTGAATCTGTTGATAAATTCATTTCCTTCTTCAATGACTGTGAAATCTGCTGCAAATGAGGTATCGTATATCATATCAAAGCCCATCATTCTCAGGGCCGTGATGATCTGTCCCGTTGTTGTTGTCCCTGGCTGATAACCAAATTCTTCTCCCATGGCTACTCTGATAGCCGGTGCAATCTGAACGACAACCTTTTTCTTTTTATCGTGAATGGCCTCCCAGACTCTGTCTATTTCAGACTTGATCGTAAGTGCTCCAACCGGACAGGCCTTCACACACTGTCCACAGTTGACACATTCGATCTCTCCGAGTCCCTTGTTGAAAGAGGCAACTACCGTTGCGTCTGCTCCTCTGTTGGCAAAGTCGAGAACGCCGACGGACTGAATTTCCTTACAGACTCTGACACAGTCACCACAGAGCACACACTTGCTCGGGTCTCTGATGATGGCATCACTCGTTGCGTCTACCGGTTCGAAATCAACTTTCTGTTTGAATCTGACTTTGGTGACGCCAAGCTGATTGGCAATATCCTGAAGCTGACAGCTTCCGCTCTTTGCACAGGTCGTACAGTTCTGATCATGACTGGCAAGCATGAGTTCGATGATCATCTTTCTCATTCTTCTGAGCTGTTCCGTGTTGGTTTTTACGTTCATGCCTTCCGTTACGGGAGTAGAACAGGCCGGAACGGTATTCTTTCCGTTTACCTCTACCATACACATTCGGCAAGCCCCGTATACGGAGATATCCGAATGATAACAGAAGGTCGGCAATTCGATATTCGCCTTTCTGATTACTTCGAGAAGGTTTCTCTCTCCTTCGTAAGGTACTTCTATATTATCTACAATAATATTAAAATTATTCATAATTCACCTCAACCCAATTTTACTGCGCCGAAATTACATGCATCCGCACAGGCTCCACATTTTATACATTTATCATGATCGATAACGTATCCTTCCTCTCTGGATCCACTGATGGCGCCAACCGGACACTTTCTCATACACAGGCTGCATCTCTTACACTTTTCATCGTCGATGTAATAGCTTCTCAGCGCTTTACATTCTCCGGTTCGGCAATGTTTCTTTTCGATGTGTTCGATGTATTCATCTCTGAAATACTGCAGTGTGGATAATACAGGGTTTGGAGCGGTCTTTCCGAGTCCACAGAGTGAACCGATCTTTATTGTCTCAGCAAGTTCTTCTATGAGGTCAAGTGTTTCCATTGTTGCTCTCCCTTCGATGATATCGTCAAGGAGATTGAGCATCTGTTTGGTCCCTTCACGGCATACGACACATTTTCCACAGGATTCGTTCTGCGTGAACTGCATGAAGTATCTTGCGATCTTCACCATACAGGTCTGTTTGTTCATAACGACGAGTCCGCCTGAACCGACCATCGCGCCTACTGCCTGAAGGTTATCGTAATCTAACGGCATGTCCATGTGTTCCTGTGTGAGACATCCGCCTGAAGGCCCTCCGATCTGAACGGCCTTGAAATCCGCTCCGCAGTTGCTTCCGTCGTTGTTGATAACGCCGCCACCGATCTCTGAAACGATTTGTCTGAGCGTTGTGCCAAAGGGTACTTCAATCAGACCAGTATTGGCAACGTGACCGGTGAGTGCGAATGTCTTTGTTCCCGATGATTTTGCGGTTCCGATGCTTGAATACTCTTCCGCTCCCATCTGAAGAATGAGTGGGATCGTTGAAAGTGTTTCTACGTTGTTGATGATGGTTGGTTTGCCAAAGAGTCCCTGCTGTGCCGGGTATGGCGGCTTTGGCATCGGCATGCCTCTTTTTCCCTCGATAGAGGAGATGAGTGCGGTTTCCTCTCCGCAGACGAATGCCCCTGCCCCTTCAAAAACGTGTATCTGGAATGATTTATCCGAACCGAAGATGTTTTCCCCGAGGAATCCCATTTCGTTGGCCTTTTTTACGGCATATCTGAGTCTCTTAACGGCGAGCGGGTATTCCGTTCGGACATAAACATATCCTTCGGTTGCCCCGATGGCCTGACCGGCGATGAGCATTCCCTCAAGAACACTGTGCGGGTTACCTTCCATGAGACATCTGTCCATGAATGCCCCTGGATCTCCCTCGTCTCCATTACAAATGATGTATTTCTGATCGCTGACCTGTTTCTGGGCAAGACTCCATTTGAAACCGGTAGGGAATCCACCACCACCACGGCCCCTGAGTCCTGATTTGGATATCTCATCGCAGATTTGTGTTTCACTCATCTTGAGGACCGCTCGTTCGGCTGATTCGTAGCCTCTCTTTGAGATGTATTCATCTATATCTTCTGCATCGATCTCTCCACAGAGTTTAAGCGTTGTTCTCTGCTGTTTGCTGTAGAAGGGAACTTCATCGTGTATTGCAATCTTCTCGTTTTCCGGGCCTTCAAACAGCAGCCTTTCGATGACTTCACCTTTCTTCAAAGTCTTTTCGATGATTTCTTCCACGTCTTCTGCCTTGACATGTGTGTAGAAATAGCCTTCCGGCTTGATCGTTACGAGAGGTCCCATCTGACAGAAACCCTGACAGCCGGTTCCCTTCATCAGCGCGTCTCCGCCTTCTTCTTTCTTCAATGCCACGTTGATTTTGTAGCCGTTTGCTTCAGAAAGTTCCAGAAATTTGTGATAAATATCCATGGAACCGTTGGCAATACAACCGGTTCCCGCACAGACAACGACTGAACGACTGAACTTTTCTGATGTTTCCTTATATTTGGATGTTACCGCTCCAAGATCCGTCTTGTTAATTGTTTCCATTGTCGGCCTCCTGTTTTCTTATTTCATCGAGTAATTTCAGAGTCTTTTCCGGTGTCATCGTTCCGTAAACCTTCTCGTCGATAACGACTACCGGAGCCAAACCACATGCACCAAGACATGCGACCGTTTCAAGTGTGAATAATCCATCGTCAGAAGTTGTCTTTTTTCCGGTCAGGTTCAAGGTTTCTCTTAAGGCGTTGAGAATTCCTTCTGATTTCTTTACATGACAGGCTGTTCCATCGCATATCTTTATAATGTGCTTTCCCTTTGAATTGAGTGTAAAGTGTGAATAGAACGTAGCTACACCGTAAATCTGCGCCGGGGAAATCTTCAGAGCGGTTGCAATGTAAGTCATGATCTCCTCTGGGAGATAGGAATATATCTCCTGAATTTCCTGAAGGATGGGGATGAGTTTGTAATGATCGTTCCCGTATTTCTCGAGGATGTCACAAACCTTGTTAAAATTTTTGTTCAATACATCTGTCATAGTGTTCTCCTTTCTGACAATGATCAATTTATTGTTTTATCGGTTCTTTTCTTTTTCCACCTATATAAATAACGCTTCCAATTTTTCCTGATTAACCAAGTGTGAAGTTCTGAAGGAACCTCGAGAGACTTGCCTTTTTAGTCTCAGTTATCGTTATATAACTATCGATATAATTTTATCGAAAAGGGCTAAAAAAATTTGCAACGAACAACGTTACAAAAATTACTCGACCTCAACAGGCTCCTCTCGTCCTTCATGGGTCCCTTCGGTCAGATGCTTGCTGAGGACAGCCAACGACATCGCCATGTTCTCATTCTGTACCAGGACATCCTCCGGTACCTTGAGCATATACGGTGAAAAGTTCCAGATCGCCTTGATACCGGCTTCGATCATCTGATCGCAGACAATCTGCGCACTTTCCTCGTTAACGGTGATAATTCCAAGCTTAATCTGCATCCTCTGAACTATGTTCTTCATCTTTTTCATTGGGAAAACGGTTGTATTTCCTATCTGCTCCTCGTGTTTGAACGACTTGTCGAATCCCATAACAATGTTGATGCCATAATCCTTGAAGGCCTTGTAATTGATCAGGGCCTTGCCAAGATGTCCCACGCCGACAATGATCGCATCGTTCATGTTGTTGTATCCCAGAAACTCCTCGAGATCCCGGATCAGTTCGATCCTTCTGAACCCTTTTCTGGGGCTTCCACCTGCCGTGCTGACAGAGGCAAGATCCTTTCTGACCTGAACTTCGTTCAAACTAAAGTCCCTGGCGATTGTTGCCGCTGAAACATTTTCTTCACCGGAACTTCTCAGATGATAAAGATAATAAGGCAACCTTCTCATCGTCTGGAGCGAACATGTCTTCTTTTTCATGTCTCACCTCCTGAATCGATAAAATTATATCAAATGGAATTTTTTAAGTCAACTACCTGCTTATATTAAAATGTAAAGATATTAAATAGTAATTATATAAATTATTTTAAGAATAAGGTTTACCATGTATATGGTAGATGTGTTGTTATAAGTTTTATAAATAAAACAAATGAAGAATGCTTAACCTTCTCCCGACCAGCGTTTCTGTTTGATCTTATCCAGCAGCCACCAGTGAGACGTACGGATATCCCAGGGGATGGAGTAGGGAAGGTGGTGGTTGTTTCCCTTTCTCATATCCTTATAACTGAACGAATCATAAATAAGATAACTGGCTTCCTGTGGGGTTGTATGAGTTCTGTTGGATGCGGCAGCCGGTTTGACAATATGAGGATGTTTCAGCCATTCCATGACGGTATCCTGAAAGAAAACGAGAATCTCCTTGTTGGGAATAACGAGTTCACATTCATATTTTGCGTTTTTTAACACCTGTGATTGAGGCTTTAAATAACCGCTGAAGATGAATAAAGTCCAAATAGCCTCTGTTTTTGTGTTCAGGTCGTTTAAACAGGCTGAATCATCGATGACCTTTTTGATACGGTTCCCCTTCAGAAGCTGAGTGATCTCCTCCCGGAATTCGGATTTCCGTTCCATGTTCCTGTGTATGTTTTCCCGAATCAGATCGTTTGATGAAGTGTTGATCCAATAAGCCTTCAATTTACCCTCGTCAAGGTAACGGATTACGGACCACGGATTGTACTGGACACTGCTCCCCACGTTATAGCCCTTGTACCAGGTCTTCAGATTCTCTTTTATAGACGTTTTAGGCGTTATTGCAAGCGCCTTTATTAAATAGTCAATGTCGGAGTCGGTAAAACCGAAATACGGGGCATATTTCTCATCAAAGACCGAATAGACCTTGAGGTTGTTCAAACCCGAAAAGACACTTTCTTTGGACACCCTGTAAATTCCCGTCAGAATTCCTTTGAAAATAAAGGGGTTATCTTTAAGTCCATCGGAAAGAAAGCCCTTCATGAAATCGATCACGTTATCATAATAACCGTTGATCCAGCCACTCAGAATGGGGGCATCGTATTCATCTATCAGGAGTAACACGGGCTTGTTGTACACCCGGTGAAGCAGTTCGGTCAGAAATTTCAGCGATGATTTGTATTCCGGTGTTTTAGCCGTTTTGTTTCTGATGGTCTCATAAGATTTCCGTTCAACCGAACTTTTCAGGCCCTTTTTTATCGACGGATACAAATCATCGTAGAGTTTTGAGATCAGGCTTTTTAACTGTACCTTCGTAGCATACCAGTTTAAATTTTTGACATCTTTAAAGGTGATGAAAATTGTGGGATAGTTGTTTAATTGTTGCATCACTTCTGTGTTTTTACCGATATTCAACGGTTTAAAAAGTGTAAAAGAATCGAGGGTGTTATCGAAGAAATAGCGTAGCATACTCATGTTCAACGTCTTTCCGAACCTTCTCGGACGTGTGATGAGTGTGCATTTTGCAGCTTCTCTGAAGACTTCTTCAACAAACAGAGATGTGTCGACAAATAAGTAATCATTTTCTATTAATTCCTTAAAATCACTGATACCGATAGGAAGCTTCTTCAAAGAGGACACCTCACGAATAGTTGAGATACATTTTAAAACAGACAACATACCTCTTCTTTATCGACCGATTAGTGGAAGGTTCAATAAAATTATGTTGAATTTTTTGAGGCTTCGTGATATTTATCTGTTTTGAAAAGGACAGCTGGATTATTTTCGGAGTTATCTGAAACTTAAAGAGATGTTTGTGTAAGTATTTGTATCAGTTTATCCCGTTCACTTCCTTCATAATACCAGGTACACAAATAACCGTACAAAGTGGAGAGCCCCATTTTCCTGCAGAAATCTTCTATTACTGTATAATGCGGATCCGAGAAGCGTTCAGCCAAAACTTCCTCAACATCAAAACGCCAGGGGGTGGAAGCATATCTGACATATTGTCTGAAGTAACTATTCAATCTCTCGATAGCGTCAATGCTTTGAACAGAACTGTAGAGAGCTGTCAGATCAGAAATCTTTTTCAAAGTCTGAATACGGACAGTCTTTCGTTTGCCGTTGAGAATTCTGTAAAGGGATGTTGGAGATAAGTCGTTTTCATGGGTAAATTGGCTGGATTTTCCGATGTGTATCAGAAGAGCTTTATGCAATCCTTCTTTGTTTTTGACTTCGTTTTGTTTAAGCAATTTTTCATCACCAAAATAACAATGTTTTTTGCTAATGTGCTGGCAGCCGCATGCTTTTTCCTGAAAGTGGGATTAATGGCAATAAGCTGTTTGTAATAGTATCGAATTAGCGTAGCCGTTTCATAAAACGTGTCATATTTTCCAGCTATTATACTTCTGCCGGATGAGGGGGAAATTTCCCTGAATGGGAAACCAATAGAAGAGGATTCCATCAAAAAGATCCTGTCGGGGATTCATCAGCAGGATCACATCTTTTACGCCGACTATCATGACAACTGTTCACTCTTTGACACTTACAAGCCCGACTATAAGAAGATGGAACGCTATTTCAAAAACGGTTTTCTGAACCGTGTGAAAAACAGAAGTGACTGCCGTGAATTGAGTGGGGGAGAAAAGCAGATACTGCTGCTCATGAGGAGTTATGCCTCACAGAAGGAGATCATTCTGTTAGATGAGGTCTTTACGTCGATAGACCTTGTAAACCGTGAAGATGCGAGAAATTTCATTTTCGATATGGATGCTCAGTTGTTCATCAGCGTCACACACGATCTTTCTGAAGGGAATTTGCGACAGTACGATGAAGTGCTTGTGATGGAGAATGGACAGCTTAAAAAGAAAGGGGATTCTGTGAATCTCAATGCGGTAAATGTGTAAGTTTTCGTATTGATTCTGATGCAAATGGAGAGATGATAAAACCTGAAAATACTTTTCTTGCCATGATGGAGATGCTTAAAAGTAGAGTCTGAAAAAGAGATTCGAACAGTTATATTTTTAAACGGGAGAGATCTTGCTCTCTCCCAATTTTAATCTTTCTTGCGGCGACATTCATGATTTTGTTTTATTCACCCATTTCAAAACGGACAAAACGCTTAACCGTAATGTTCTCTCTCAATAAAGCAATATGGTTCACAAGTATATCGTTTATGCTCTTTTCAGGTTCTTTGAAATAGGGCTGATCGAGGAGGCAATTGTCACGGTAGAATTTTTCGAGTTTGTTTTCAATGATGGTGGGAATGATTGATTCTGCTTTGCCGTCCTTTCGCGCCTGTGTCTCAGCTATTTCCCTTTCTCTGTTGACCAATTCTGGTAAAAGATCCTTGCGGGAAATACAGAGCGGATTCATTGCAGCGGTATGCATGGCAAGGTTATGTGCCAATTCTTTAAAAACATCCGTTGCCGCTGCTGAGTCGCTTTCACAATTGACTTCAAGCATCACTCCAACCCGCCCGTTGAAATGTTGATAAGTTCCTATAACACCTTCTCCGGTTTTTCTGAATGCCTTTTTCTTTGAAATTGAGATTCCTCTTTCACGTAATCGGACAATAGCGTTTTCAAAATTTCCGTTTGCTTCTTCCAATGCCTTTTTTGCATCCAGATAACCTGCTCCCGTCTGATCGTGTAATTTTTTTACTGTGATTGGTTCTATTGTCATAGTATCTCCTCCATATATGTACTATTTATACTATTATAGTACAAATAGTGCTATTTGTCAATAGCCGAACAATTCTGAGGATTTTCTTGAGTGATTGATGAATATTTTCATAAAGGGGTTCATTTTCACGGCGAGGGTAAAAAAGTAAAGCGTTTTTTGTTTTATACAAAATGTTATATAATTAACCTGTTTAAAAAAGTGTTTTTTAAAGTGATTTGTTTTATCTATATATAAGGAAAGTTTGAGGGAGGAAGGATGAAGAGGAAAAATATTACGTTGTTGCTGGCCGGAATGGGGGTTTCGGATCTGGGCTCCGCCATTCAGTCTGTGGCCATTCCGCTTTTTGTCCTGCAGTTGACAAGTTCTGCCATCTCAATGAGTATGGTAGTGTTTGCATCAATGGTGACGGGAATTTTGATGATGCCTTTTGCAGGGGTTATCAGCGACAGATGGAACAAGCGAAATGCGATGGTGACAATGGACTTGACGCAGGGGGTTATTTTGCTTGTGATGGCTGTTCTGGCGTATAAAAATATGCTTACCATGGAAGTTCTGATCGTTACGACGGTATTCAGAAGCGGAATTTCCGCCTTCTTTCAAACCTCTTCCGATGCCTTTTTTATTGAGCTGGCATACGGCGATTCCCTGAGAAGCATCAACTCTCTATCCCGTTCCATAGATTCTGCAACACAGCTTGCAGGGCCTGCCATTGGCGGGATGTTGTTTGGCTTTCTCGGTATCACCGTTGTACTTGTCGTGAATGGGATTTCATATATTCTTTCCGGGATCAGCGAGATGTTTATCGAATACAGTCACGTCAAAAGACACGATAAATTATCCGTTACATCTTTTTTCACTGAATTTGGAGAGGGGATAAAGGCGATTAGAAGCATTAAGGGATTTGTCCCCATGCTTTTGTTTTTTGCCGTGATGAATATGATCGACGCCCCGATCATTCCAATCTTTTTGCCCTTCGTTGGAAAAGAGGTTCTGGGATTTTCGGCAACGAATATCGGGTTGCTCACCAGTGCCTATACGTTTGGCGCACTCGTGTCCGGTTTACTGATTGCAACGCTTCTGAAAAAGATGGATTCAAAGAAGATGTGTTATCTCGGAATCATAACGGCCCCTCTTTTTCAGATTATCTTTGCCTTTATGATATTCCCGCAGTCCCTTGCCCTGATCGCCAGTACGATGATGTTGCTGATCTATTCACTGGTTCTGTATTTCATGATGGGCTTTACGGATTCTCTGGTCAATGTCCCGCTGATGACGAAGATTCAGATGATCATTCCCGAAGATTTGAGAGGACGGGCCTATTCCGTTATGAGCATCATCTCGTCGGTCTTTATTCCGATGGGCTTTCTGATTTACGGATTCCTGCTGGATAACACGGCACCGCATTATCTGCTGCTTGGAATGAGTGTCATCACACTTGTTCTGAGTGTTGTGATGCAACGGTTTATTCCATGGAAGTCTTTTGAGAAGGAATCTTAGGAGAAGATGGAATGAAATAAACTGAGGGGATTCTTTGGTGAATATTTTGGAACTGTTACAAGTCAAACCCAATTTAAGATGGGAATTTACTTAAAATAAGCAAAAGTACGTGATACGATTTTGTTAAAGTTTTCTTTTTAAGGGAAAGGTAGAACCTATTTGTGAAGACTTAAGAACGGTACAATGAGGGTCTTTGTATCTCTTTGCTTATCCGTTATTTTGTTTTTGTCAGAGACTTGAAAGTCATATTGGAACGATTCTTATAATGATAAGAATGCTTAATTCTGTTAATCAAACTTTGCCGAAAAAATCTTTCGTAGAAAGAGTAAATTCCCCACTTGGGTGGGGTGCCTCCGAAGGAGGTGGATTGGGTTCTGAGTTATGCAATAGCTTTTGTTTATGAGGAGGCGACATGGTAAAAAAAATCTACAGCAATTACAGAAGGCAACTCATTTTAACTTTTATTATGGCGACACTGGTTTCATTATCCATTATCCCGTATCCCTTTGTCATGAAAGCCTTTATTGACCGGGTGATCCCCAACAAGGACATGAATGAGGTGATGACGTGGTCCGGGATATTGGTTTTGATCATCGTTGTCAGGATGATTGCCAATTTTCTGCAGAATTACACCCTGGCAAAGGTGGAAGGGAATTTTGAGAGAGATTTGAGATTGACGATCTTTGAAAAGATCTTGAAGCTCCCCATGTCATTTTTTGTCAGCAACGATACGGGGACGCTCATGTCACGGGTCTTGAATGATTCGTCCAACAGTTCGGGGCTTTTCAGAGATTATTATCTAGTGTTGTACAGCTCTATCCTCAGCATTGCGGCTGCGGTGGTTTCAATGCTTTATCTTGATTGGGTTCTGACCTTGCTGTGTCTTTTAATCCTGCCGGTGTTGTTTATTGTTACCAGTATTGTTAACGCCAAGATGGCAAAGGAAAGTCAGAAGATGTCTTCGGCCTCTTCGGCTTGTTCGAGTGAATTAAAGGAGAGTCTGGATGCGATAGAGACAGTTAAAGTAGACCATCTTTATGCCAGAGTTGGGAAGAATTTCAAACGGGCTGTTGACAATTATCTGAAGATCAACGTGGCCATCAATAAGTATGGAGCGATGGCGGGTGGTATTATGACAGGAATTGTGTCTTTTGCTCCGATTCTTGTCTTTATCCTTGGGACGTTCCGGGTTATTAATGAACAAACCAGTATAGGAAATGTTGTTGCCATCAGTTCTCTGATTGTCTATTTATTCATGCCAATTCAGGAGATTGCCCTGTCTAAGATTAAGATGCAGCGTCCGAAGGCCATGTGGAAGAAGATAGGGGAATTGCTAAATGAAAAAGAGGAAGTCCTTTCAGGTTCACCTGTTAGTGGTTTTGGCCTGAAACTCGAAGATGTCAGTTTTGCCTATGATAACAGGAATAAGATTTTTGAAAAGATGAATCTAACGATTAATCCGGGTCAGATGGTGGGGATTGCCGGTCAGACCGGTGGTGGGAAAAGTACACTGTACAAGCTGATTGCCAAGTTTTATGATATAAGTGCCGGGAGATTCTTTATAGAGAATGAGGCAGCTGAACGGGTTTCGACGGATGAACTCAGAAAGAAGATGGCTTATATCAACCGGAATACGTATATCTTTAACGGAACGGTTCGTGAAAACATTGCACTTGGAAAAGACATTTCCGATTCAGAAATTCAGGCAGCACTCAGGATTGCCTGTCTAAATGACGCCTTTCAATTGGATTCGGCTGTGGGGACTGAAGGGAAAGCAATTTCCGATGGACAGCGGGTACGGTTGGCCATTGCCAGAGCGGTGGTCAAGAATCCATCCATCTTCCTGATAGATGAGGCCCTGACGGCACTAGATCCCTTGACGGAGGCAAAGATCATCACCAATCTGAGAGAAAGGTTCTCTGATGCAACTTTCATCGTCATTTCTCACAGAGAGTCTGTTTTCAAATACATGGATCGGATCTTTGTGCTTGAGGATAGAAAATTTTCCGAAGGCTTTTCTTTTAAAGAAGCTCAGGAATCGGAGGCTTTCACCCGATTGTTTTCAGTTGTAAAGTGATATAATTAAGGACATCCTGAAAATCGAAAGGGGGATAATTATCAATCATTTCATAATAAGGTAGTATAAAACCGGTTTTGACCTATATGTTGATAATTTATCTCAATTAAAGTGTATTCGAGTCTTTTGTACTTGAATGCAGTCTGTGTTTGGTTTTATTCCAACGGTACTCATCAGCACAGGTTCTTTTGATAGTCAGGAGGAAAAATGAAAATCTTCAATCAAAAACTCATACTAACGTTTATCGTTTTAAATCTTTTTTCATTCGTGGTGATACTTTGTAATATCATGCAGCCGCTTATCTCGCAGAAGCTGCTGGATCTCACGCTGGCCGGGAGCTATGGTGAACTGCCGGTTCAATTCGTTTTACTTTCCGTTGCCATCGTTGTATTGCTTGTCTGTGAACTATGCAGGAAGATGATGGCTGCAAGGTATAAAAAGGGAATCCTGGATGGATTACGCTCCGCTGTGCTTAAAGGAATGCTTTCAAAGAAACTCGAAAACTTTCAGCTGCTGAACAATCAAAAATATATCTCCCTTTTCAACAACGATTTGAGGGAAATTACAGAGGCATATTATGTCCAGTTTACCGACATCCTCTTCAATTTCCTGTCCCTCGCCGTATATGCAACGGCACTCTTCAGGTTGAATACCATCATGGCCCTCATCGTCATTGCAACGAACGTATTGCCGATTCTGGCGCCATTAGTCTTCAGAAGGAAACTCCAGTTGAAGAAGGAAACCTATCTCGAAAGTCTTAAAGAGTACAACGTGAGGCTTGGAGATGTCGTCAACGGTTTTGCCGTTATAAGGGTACATCAGATGAAGCCACTTATCGAGAATCTGTTGAGAAAGACTTCGGAGCGATCAACCGACAGGGAAAAGGATTATGAAATTCTCACGGGATTCAGTAATATGCTGGTCGGCTTATTGTCCTATGCCAATTATTTTTGTATCATTCTGGCGGGGGTGTACCTCATGATCAGAGGCGAGCTCAGTGCCGGAGGACTTCTTGCGACGATACAGGTTTCCGAGTTATTGGTTGGCCCCACTGTCAGTATCACGTATCAGATGAATGTCTTCAATGCAATAAAAACGGTTAAGCGCAAAGTTTTTAAAACTTATGGTCAGGGTGACATATCTGAAGAAGTGATGGGAAGACCGGAACCGATTGAAAAGATCGAGATCAGGAATTTGAATTTTCACTATAACGAAGTTCCAGCTCTTCAAAACATCAACCTCTGTTTTGAAAAAGGAAAGAAATATCTCATATACGGTCAGAGCGGCAGTGGAAAGTCCACTCTATTTAAGGTGCTCTCAAAGATGAATTCGACTTATACGGGAGAAATCCTCGTCGATGGCAAAACGCTGTCGGAGGTTGGCGAAACGGATTACTTCTCAAGAATCGGGATAGTCTATCAGACACCCTTTGTGTTTAACGATACCCTTCTGAACAATATCACCATTTTCAGGAAACGGGACAAAAAAAATGTCGAAAAAATAATTGATGAACTGGATCTCGGCAGAATCAAAGCGGATATCCTGATGGGAAAGGTGTTTAAAGACAGTGAAAATAACATCTCAGGCGGGGAAAAACAGAAAATTGCGCTGGCGAGGGTGCTACTCGAAGGAAAGCAGTTTATCTTTCTGGATGAAGCCTCTTCCTCCATCGATGCAAGAAGCAGTTTCAAGATCGAATCGGATCTGCTGAGCAAGTCTGAGATCACCCTGATCAACATCGAGCATAAGGTGAATCCGAATACGCTTCCGTTGTATGACGAGGTCATTTGTCTTGAAGGGGGATATGTGACGGAGATTCTCAGGTCGGATGAAGAGAAGCATAAGTTACTTAAGCATTAGTCATAATGTTAACGTTGCTGTGTAATTTAATGCGTATACTGTAAGTGCAAGTTCAAAAGGCGATAAACCATAAATGCTATAATTTTATTATCAGTAGACAATCATCTGAAAATCAGATGGTCTTTTATTATCACTATTTATCTGGAGATGAACCATGTTTGATTTTTTTTCAGATGTATACGACTATTCACACGAACAATTCTATAAAAATATCGTTTTAATGATTCTATGTGGTGTAACCGGTGGTATCAGCTTTTTGATGCTGATACCGCTGTTTGAGATAGCGGGGATTACACCCGGAAATGGCAGTTCTTTTGAATTTTTAAACCGGATTACGGAATATTTCTCACAATTTCCGGAAAACAGCCGCTTGATCATCGTCCTGATCCTTTATATCCTGATTATCACGCTACTGGTTTTACTGAATCGACAGATGAAAATCGGCAATGTGGAATTGACACAGGGGTATATGAAAGACAAACGTCAGCAATTGTTTGAGGCAACGGTTCAAGCGGACTGGCAGATTCTTCTGGAAAGAAACAGTTCGGATATCACCAACGCCTTCACTCAGGAAATCAACAAGGTCTCCATGGGAAGCATCTTCTTTTTAAGAGTCCTTTCACAGCTTGTGATCGGGGGAGTCCATATCGTCATCACCTTTCTGCTCTCCTATCAGTTGAGTCTGTTTGTGTTGGCTTGTGGAGTGCTTATGTATCTCATCGTCCATCCGATGGTGAAACGAGCAAAGGTGTTGGGACAGAGTGTTCAACAGAACAACAAACGACTGATGAAGGATATCAGCGAACATCTCGGCGGGATAAAAGATATTAAGAGTTATGGACTCGAAGCAAGTCAAATTGAAGAATTTCAGAACATCACCGAAAAAGTAGAAGGGAACATGGTGGATTTCACGAGACTTCAGGCAAAGCCGGAGCTGTTTTACAAGATCGGAGCAGCCATCATCATCAGTATCTATTTCTATTTTTCACTGAATACCTTCAAGACCGATTTGAGTTCCACCATCGTTATCCTCCTCGTCTTTTCAAGACTCTGGCCACTCTTTTCGAGTCTCCAGGGGAACCTTCAGAATATCAACATAGCAATTCCGTCATATAAAGCATATAAACAATTGTTAAAAACATTGCACAAAAAGCAGAAAACGTTAAACACAAACAAACCGGCAAAAGATATTTCTTTTCAGAAAAGCATCAGATTTGAAGATGTCAGTTTCAATTATGCGAGCGGTAAAAATCCAGTATTTACCGAGAAAAATCTTGAGATCAGAAAGAATGAACCAACGATGATCGTTGGAGAATCGGGAGCCGGAAAGAGTACGATGATCGACCTGATCATGGGATTGCTGAACCCCACGAGTGGGGTTATTAAAATTGATGAGCAGGTTCTGGATGAATCTGTCAAACATTCCTGGCGAAAAAAGATCGCCTATGTATCCCAAACCCCATTTCTGTTCAGCGGAACACTTTATGAGAACCTGAAGAAATTCAACCCTGAAGCGAGTGAAGGAGAGATGTGGGAAGCTCTTGAAAAGGCATCGGCAAGAGAGTTTGTGGAAAGACTGCCGGATAAACTGGAAACGGTTGTTGG
>ERZ795057.357-NODE-357-length-48713-cov-8.140491_pt1 | contig 48713 bp, 42 predicted proteins | sample MGYA00375141_ERZ795057 | MGnify/ENA primary metagenome ERZ795057 (study PRJEB30186, sample SAMN05720163) | activated sludge metagenome | isolation source: Anaerobic digester | place: Hong Kong | collected 2015-01-26 ...
GTCATGTGATCTACCCGAAACCGTATCCCAGTTCGAGGATTGTCTCTTTAACTTTTTCGATCATTTTATTTTCGAGTTCTCTTTCGAGAACCGGTTCTGTTATACCGAGAAAATCCAGCATGTAAACATCTTTTAATGGGTTGTCCGCCTGCTCAGCCATTACTTTTGGGAGGGTTTCGTTGAAGTTATGCGTTTTTGCGACTGTAACTTGTCTTTGATAAGCGTTACTTTTTATCTGGAGGTTTAGAATGTTTCGCGTCCAACCGTTTTCTATTGTGGATTTTATATAGTATTCTCTTTCTGCGTCATCTTTTATCTTGTTCATTATTAGAAGATTATGACCCAGGGAATTTCTGCGACAAGTTGTCGCAGAATTGAATTGTCTTTGTATTCGAGATAAAATCTTCTCATATCCCACAAATTTCTTGAAGAAAAGCCACTTTTTGAGGGGTAATCTTTTTCAAGATCTTTTGATAATTTTTCGACAATTGCCTTCCCCCAACCGTTCTTTTCCTGATTCTTTGTGATTAATTCGCCAATCCTCATGTAAAGTGTGATTTGTTCATGGCTTATTTTTTTGGCAGCACTAATTCTTGATGAGTTGATGCTGGTTTTTATTTCTTCAAGGAAGTGTTTGTATTCTCCGTTTATGAGTTCATTGCCATATTGATCACATCCGTATTATTTTTACGATAACAGAGTTATATTTTTTCGCTAATTTCTGCGACAAGTTGTCGCAGAAATTGTACAGCTTTGTTATTGATTATAGCACTTAGAGAAATCAGCATGTGTTTTTTGAAGCTGTAAAGTGAAAAGCTGCTTAGTTGATGTTATTTTTCAGGGTTATGGTAAAAATAAATCTCTCACCACCAGTTCTCTGTCAAAGATACGGTTTTTATTTGTAAGGAAGAGTCTGAGCAGCTGGAATTCTATATTTGTGGCATTCAGGTCTGTTCCGGATTTGTAAATCCTTGCCTTTTTCAGATTGACGGAGATGTCTTTGCAGGTGATTATTTCCCGATAATCTGCGAGCTTTTTTGTCCTGGCGATGAGAATCCTCGGATCAAAAGGTTTGCGGACATAATCATCCGCGCCTGTTCCGAGTGCTTTCAATTCATCTTCCGTCTCACTTTTTGCGGTTAATATGAGGATTTTCGTATCGGAAGTTTCCCTTATCTTTTGTCATACTTCTAAACTCGAACATCCGGGCATCATCCAGTCAAGGATGACGGCGTCAAAGGTATGGCGGTAAAAGGTGTTCAGTGCCGTCTAACCATCATGGCAGAGAAAGACGCTGAATCCCTCTCTTTCAAAGTATCTGCCGAGGACTCTCGCCAGTTTTCTTTCATCTTCAGCAATCAGGAGATTCATACGGTGCCTCTTCGAAGAGTTCAAATCTGAGTTTTTCAAATTCAAAGAAACTGAGGAAATCGGATACGGATTTGAGCCGTGTCTTCCTGAGTTTGTAATCCGGTAGGATGGCTTCGACCCTTTTCCAGAAGGCTTCACTGTGATTCCAGCAGCCAAGATGGCAGAGTTCATGAACGAGGACATACTCGTAAACCTGCTTTTCCGCCAGGATGAGCCGCCAGTTCAGATTCAGGTTCAGTTTGTTGGAACAGCTGCCCCATCTTGTCTTCATGTCTTTTATCCGGATCTTGTTGACTTCAAAATTATAAACGGAGGAATAATCTCTTATCATCTCATAGAATGTTTTCAGGGCATAGTTATAGTATTCCCGTCGTATCGTTTCGAGAATTTCCTCTTTTTCCGTGTAAAAGGGATTGAGATTCATGACGATACGGTCCCGGTGAATGCTCATTTTAAAATTAGGGATATTTTTATCCTGAACGACATGCAAGGGGATCTTTTTTCCTTCGAGGGGCAGGTATCCCCTGTCTCTGATGGCAAAAAAGGAGAGTCGACCCGTTTTTGTCCGTTGGGTCTCAACCACCCGGTTCATGTTGATATCGATCCATTCCCTCTTTTCGCTCAGTACCCGTTTGATATATTTCTCATCAAGGGTTCTCGGAACCTTGACGATCAGGCAGGGCTCTGATTCGGTATCTATCGTTATTTGCATAGAGATTGTCTTTCGATTCATGCGTTTTATTTTAACTTTCAACCCGTCAATCGTGTTCATTTTTCACCTCGTAGAATTATACAACATTCAGTTTCCCTATGAGCTGTTTTTTGGAAGATTTCAAAAGTGTTCACTTTTTAATCACATGTTCTGTGATATGGTAAAATATATCGGACAAAAATAAGTCCAGAATTAGGGGGTATTATTTTTATGGAAATAGATCAGGAAAAGAATATTCACAGAATTCAACACGGCGATAAGGAATTGATCCTTGTCGGAACGGCTCATGTGTCACCAAAAAGTGCAGAGCTGGTCAAGGAAGTTGTTGAAACGGAGAAACCGGATGCCGTTTGTGTTGAACTGGATGCCGGACGATATGATTCTATTGTCAACAAGAAAAAATGGGAAGATATGGATATCATCAAGGTCATAAAAGAGAAGAAGACCACTTTTCTTCTGGTCAATCTGGCTCTTTCAGCCTATCAGAAAAGAATAGCCAATCAGTTCGGTATCAATTCAGGTGCTGAGATGATAGCCGGTATCAACGCGGCAAAGGAAATTGATGCAAGACTCGTTCTTGCGGACAGGGATATCAAGGTCACTTTTTCCAGGATCTGGCGGACGATGGGTTTTATGGGGAAGATGAAGCTGCTCGGTGTTCTCATAGCGAGTATTTTCTCTAAAGAGGAGATTACCGAAGAAGAGCTTGAGAAGATGAAGAGTGAAGATATGCTTGAATCAACACTTTCCGAGATGTCGGAGAGTTTCCCCGAACTAAAGGAAAAACTCGTGGATGAAAGGGATCAGTATCTCGCCAACAAGATCAAGAATGCGCCCGGGAAAAAGATCGTTGCCGTTCTCGGTGCAGCACATATTCCCGGGATAAAGAAGGAACTGGAAAAAGAACAGGATATACAGAAGATAACCTATGTTCCCCCCGCATCGAAAGCGTGGAAGATCGTTGGGTGGGCGATTCCGATTGTCATTGTGGCCTTGATCATTTCCACTTTTTTTATGAATAGTGCCTCGGGATGGGAACAGATCGTCAGCTGGATTTTATGGAACGGGAGCATGTCTGCCATCGGTTGTGCCATCGCCTTGCCGCATCCGTTGTCCATATTGACGGCATTCGCCGTTGCACCTATCTCCTCTCTGAATCCGCTGCTTGCCGCGGGATGGTTTGCTGGACTTGTCGAGGCACTGGTGCGAAAGCCGAGTGTCAGGGATTTTCAATCGCTTGGTGATGATGTCATGAGTGTTAAGGGTTTCTGGAAGAACAAGGTCACAAAAGTTCTGCTGGTTGTCATCCTGGCCAACATCGGAAGTACTATCGGAACGGTTATTGGAGGAGCTGCGGTATTACAGCTCTTTTTCAAGACGCTTTAAAGGAAGGAGTTTTATGGAAAATGCCCTTTTTAAACCAAAAAGTGTGCATTTTATAAAAACAGTTATCATTTCGTTGTTTATATGTTTTTGCACACCGCTTTTTGCCGATGAAATACAGATCAGAGATTTTTTTTATGATGACAATCTGATAGGGCTTGAACCCATCTTCAAGCAAAAAGTGAGAATTAATTCAATAGAAGCGGATTCGGAAGGTCAGGTCTTTCTGAATACGGCAGATGGTTCGTTGGTGAAGTTTCTCGGCGTGATTACCCTTCATCCGGAACAGACGGTGGAATTTCTTGAACAAAATCTGCTTGATGATTCCGTTTATCTGTCTTTTGAAAATGACAGCCGGGATAATCTCGGATTTAAGCAGGCTTATGTCTGGACCGATGATGTGTATGAATATTATTCCATCTCCGTACTCTGGAACGCGGTACTGATCAACAACGGCTATGCGCTTCCGAAAGAGGCGGAATACATCTACAAGGACATGTTTTTTGCCCTTCAGACTCGGGAGCTCGAATTTGTAAAGAGTGAAGTTCAGGATATCAAGACAACGGAAAGCCTTCAGACGTATTCGGATAAGGATATTCCTCCGGGATTTGAAGGGTTCAAGTGGGATACCCCACGTTACGATATCTGGTACCGGATGAATGATCAGATCGTTGAAGAGAGAAATGACAGACTGAAATACATCAGCGAACTTTACAACGAGTCCTGTCTACTTTATTTTTTCTTTAACGAAGAGAACCAGCAACTGAGAACGGTTTCCTATGTCTTTGGGTTTACGGATATTAATCAGGCTGAGAGTGTTTACAGACGTTTCGTGAAAAACGTGAGAAAGCTGTTGCCCGAAGAAGCGATCGTTGATTACAAGGAGCTTGAAAAGGCGGATAAACTGGATTCCTATTATCAATGGGAAAGCTGGGATGCGAAAGCCGAATTGAGAATCGCCACCCTGACATCAAGCACACATGCGATCGTTCTGAAATTTGAGAGAAAATGATTCAGTTTCTAAAAGTTAAGATAGAATAAAAAAAGGCGGTTTTTATTCCGCCTTTTTGTCTACTGAGTATTTTTTATAAACTTCCTCTATTCCGGTTTCGAGATGCACCATTTCTATTCCCGAAACTTCGAGATAATCCACCGCATACCCTTTCCGGTATCTTTCCTTGTATATAACCTTCTGGATTCCCGTTGCGATGATCAGTTTCGCACAGTCTATACAGGGACTCATGGTGACGTAAAGTGTACTTCCCTCCAGGGGAATACCAACACGCGCCGCATAGGCGATGGCATTCTGCTCGGCGTGTATCGTTCTGATACATCCGCCCCTTTCGGTATCCTTTATACAGCCAAATTCATCACATTGGCCAAGCTTGGCCGGTGCGCCATTGTACCCGATTGAGACGATACGTGTATCCTTGACGATGACGGCGCCTATCTTCCCGCGAAGGCAGGTGCTTCTGAGTGATACGATTTCCGCTATTGCCATGTACATCTCATCAAAGGAGGGGCGATCAAAAATTACCCCATCTTCTGTATGATATTCCAATTGCTCGTATTTCTCAACAAGCTCCCTGAATTGATCCATGATCAGTCATCCTGCCCCTTTAAAAGATCCGGTACGAATTCCTTGTTCTTGACGATGAAATTACCGCCACATATCGTAGAATCGACCCGTCCTCTCAGCATCAGACCGTCATATGGAGTATAATCCGTATTCATGTGAAGCAGACTGGAATCCACCTTCCAGGAGTGATTCGGATCATAAATCATGATGTCCGCATCACTTCCGGGGAAAAGAGTCCCTTTTTGTGGATAATAACCGAATATCTTTGCAGGCATCGTACTGAACATGTCTGCGAGACTTTCAACCGTCATCTTACTGTGTTCCAGCATCAGAAGATTGTACATCAGTGAGAAGCTGAGTTCAATCCCCGGCAGCCCGTTGGGAATATTTAAGTAATCATCGATGTATTCCGCCTTGACGGCCTTTGGGAACGGGCAGTGATCGGAACCGATTGTATGAAGTAAACCTGCAAGCAGCTGCTTTCTGAGAAGGATTCTTTCCTCCTCATCTCTGAGGGCAGGGCATACCGTGTATAAATGGGCATTTTCTCCTAACGTATAGGTGCTGTTGAGATAAATATAATGCGGACAGGTTTCAAGGAAGATGTTCTTTCCGAGGTATTCCCCGAAACATTCGTTGACACGTTTCACCGTTTCACCGCTTGATACATGGGCAATATAAACTTTACTGTCGGCGTCGATCGCAAATTGACAGACCCTGAGAACCGCCTCTTTTTCCGTCAGCGTGTTGTGAATCTTTGGGGCGGCAGAACAGCCGACCTTGCCTTTTTTTCTGAATTCCTCGGATTTATACTGAATGATTCCGTCATTCTCGCAGTGGACCATGATCATTATCTTAGTGCCCCTCGTTGCCCTGAGAAGATCGTACAGATACCCATCACTGGTCATCCGATTGGAATCACTGTATGTCGTGAAGACTTTGATGGATTTCATCTTATGTCTGATTGCCAGTTCAACCGCCTGGGAGGGAGAGAACTCCGGTTCGGCAAGTGTCAGGTGAAGCTGTGTATTGATATAAGATTCCGAAGCCTGTTCACGTCTGTTCTCAACGTATTTTTCTAACTGTTCGACACCGTCCGTTACGACATCGGTGAAGTCAAACACCGTGGTATATCCACCAAAAGCGGCAGCCTTCGAACCGCTTTTGAAATCGTCAGCCGAGGTATGCTCGCCGAGATTCAGTGCAAAATGTACATGCGGATCGATCAGACCCGGGAAAAGGTACTTATGAGCGGCATCGTAGATCTCTTTCGTATCCGGTATCATCATCTTTGAGTCTAAGATACTGGCTATCTTTCCATCCTTGATACAAAGATGGACGTGGAAATTCTTTGAGCCATACAAGAGAATACCGTTTTGTATGACGAGATCATGTGTAGGAATTCTAGGCATGATTACGGTCTCCCCCCCATGGTCAGAGCCATGACTGATTTCGCCGTGTGCAGTCTGTTTTCCGCTTCATCGTAGACAACGGACCATTTTCCGTCGATGACTTCATCCGTTACTTCCCGGTTTCTGTCTGCCGGAAGGGCATGCATATAGATCGCATGTTTTTTTGCCAGTTCCATCTTCTGTCTGTCACAGATCCAGTCTTTATGTCTTGCCTGGACCGCCCGGATCTGTTCTTCTGTTTCACCGACATAAAATCCCCCCCAGTTCTTTGCGATGATGACATCCGCATCTTTGAAGGCGTCGGCCATGTCGTGAGAAACTTCGAACTTCGTCCCGGCCTCTTCCGCATTTTTTCGCGCCTGGTCCATGATATCCGGCATGAGGTTAAATCCCTCAGGATAGGCGAGTGTCACATCCATGCCGAATCTCGGGAACATGAGCGCCTGTGATTGCGGTACGGAAAGCGGTTTAAGATGACTTTCGGCATAAGCCCATGAGACGACGACCTTTAAGCCTCTGAGATTTCGTTCAAATTTTTCCTGTATGGTCATTGTATCGGCAAGGACCTGAAAGGGATGATAAACATCGTCCTGCAGATTGAGCAGAGGGGTTTTCGAGTGCTTGGCGATGGCGTTGAGGTATTTGTTGCCTTCTCCGTGCAGACAATGCCGGATGGCGATACCGTGTCCGAATCGGCTCAATATGATGGCCGTATCCTTTGCCGCTTCTCCATGTGCAAGCTGCATATGTGCCGGAGCAAGAAAATGTGCATGACCGCCAAGTTGCGTCATTCCGGCTTCCGTGGAATTTCTGGTTCGTGTTGATTCATCGTAAAAGATCATGAATAAGGTCTTATCCGGCAGATACCTGGTCGGTTCACCTAATGCAAACTTCTTTTTCATATCATATGAGATATCCAACATCAGGTCGAGCTCGTTTTTTGTAAAATCCTGCGTGGTGATAAAATCTCTGTTACGCATCTCTATACCCATTTTATGCACTCCTTTTACTATATGATAATATGAAAGTTATAGTTGATACATATATCTTTTGAGAAATAATACATAAAATCAAGTTCATCATATATTAAGAGATTATACCATCGTTTTTTTAGGATTTTAAAACGTATTCAAGTTATTTGTGTTAAAAGATATGTGTTAATCTTTAAGCTGAATGGCCTGTTGCAGTATTTGATCGGCAGTTTGCACCGTTCTTGAATTCAACTGCATCGCCCTCTGATACTTGATCAGGTTGACCATTTCCTTTGAGATGTCCACGTTTGAATATTCCAATGCTTTTGGAATAACGCTTCCCGTCATTCCCTGTCCCGCTTCAAAAAAACCGTAAAAATTGGAATCCACAGCACCCGTATCTTCATAATTTATCCCATAGAGAAGCGGATTTGAGGAGGAGGAACCGAGTGCTTCCGGTGAACGGAAGCGTGAAATGGGGATAAAGGCGAGTTTTACCTGAGTTTCATTGGAATAATTGCCGAGGAGATAGCCATCACTGGAAAATTCGAAATCTCTCAGGATTCCGAGGAGTCTTCCGCCTTCCTCGTTGATTCGCAGATCGGATGCACTCGCCACCTGTGTCAGATCATCGGCGTTGAACGCGATTTCCTGTGTCGATTCATCGGAAAATGTCAGTACGATCGACTCTGCCTCTCCGAGTGAATTCCCTTCACTATCCACTATCAAGGCCGAAGTGATATTTCCCTCGGAATCAAAAGTCATCCTCACACCGGCAGCTGTCATGGCCTCTGAAGTTGAACCGGCGACGATATACTCGCCGTCATCATTCTTCAGGCTTATCTGAGCAATATCCCCGGATTCGGGGATACTCGGTTTCATCAACCAGTCACCGGTCTCTATTTTCTCAAAGGTGAAAGGTACCTTTTCAGTTCCGCCGGCAGCGGTGATGATCTCGGTTGTTGTAGAGGATTTGGGTGATGTGTAATGGACATTCTCATCGATGTCGGAACTCTGTATGGTCAGGTGAGAAGAAGGTAGTTCCACCGACAGGTTGTTCAGACTCGTTCCGTTTTCACTCAATATCTCACCGGATGGAGAGAAGAGAATCGTTTTGCTTGAAGGATCAATGGGGGTAACTTCTACTCCGAGGGAATCTTTTACCGTGATATTCATGGTATAAGCCTCAAAATTATCCCCCTGAGATGAGTCGAGCATGGAAAAGTCCCTGTCGAATTCTATATACACGTCATAGACTTCGCCAACGTTATCCGACAGCTCAAAATGCATCAGTTTTTCAGGACCGAGTTGAGAATTCAGAATACCTGAAACGTTAAGAGCTTCGGAAGGCTTTGGTAGCATTTTCTGGTACTGACTGAGTGATATGGCTTCGAGTTGGTTGATATAGGCCGCTTTTTCCAACTGCGTCGCGTTGATCATTTCTTCGGCAGTCGGTATTTCAGGGAGCACAAAATCACCGTTCGCGTCTTCCTCGGCCAGGTAACCGTAAAGGGATAAACCCGTACTCGACTGGATCAGATCCGAATTTCCGTTCAAGGTGAAATTTCCAACCCTCGTGGCGTAAAGAGTGCTTTTTTCCGTACCATCCGCATTTGGGTTGCCGACGAAGAAAAATCCGCTTCCACCTATCGCCAGATCACTGGCATTCTCCGTGTTTTCTATCGTTCCTATAGACATCACACGATCTATCGACGACATATACGTTCCGAATCCAACCTGATTCAGTTTGGATGGATTCGTTCCGTTCGCCAAGGTGTTGCTTTGATTTTCCGCATAGAAGATATTGTTTGCGAACAGGGAACCAAAGGTGGCTCTTGAATATTTAAAACCTATGGTGCCATCGTTCGCCAAGTTGTTACCCGTGACATCAATTGCATTCTGATAACCCATAAGTCCAGTCAAACCGGAATAAAGAGAACTTATCATTCATATCACTTCCTAAAGAATATCAATTATTACCTTTTGAGACCACTTACCGTCTGCAGCATGTTGTCCGCCGTCGTTATGGATTTTGAATTCAATTCATAGGCTCTCTGAGCGGATATCATGTTAACCATTTCCTGAACGGCGTTCACGTTGGATTTTTCCAGAAAATTCTGTTCAAGCGTGGTATCATCCAAGCCAAGCTGAAGTTCGGCGGCCGTTCCGCTCGAATCCGAAGGTAGGTAAAGGTTGTCACCGATTGATTTTAAGCCCTCGGAATTGGAAAAATCGTAAACGGTTAATTCGCCATAACTTGCACCATCGGCATCCTGAATCTGACCGGTTCTGAGTATAGACAACTCGGTGTTCGGGATTCCACTGGGACCGTTTATTCTGTAACCGGAACTCGTGTACAGATAGCCGTCTTTCAGGTGCAGGGCACCATCTCTGGTATAGGCGACATTTCCGTTGTCCATCGTAACCTGATAAAAACCCTCTCCGTTGATCGCCACATCGAGCGTTCGACCGGTGTTTTCAAGATTTCCCTGTGAAAAAATCTTTGTCGTCCGGACTTCCTTGACACCAAGTCCCGTATATACCGGTCCGTTTGAGATATTCGTATCACTGTCCGGTGCACCGGTGTTTTTTGCGTAGACATAAAAAAGATCCGCAAATTCATTTCTCGATTTTTTAAATCCCGTTGTATCGACGTTAGCCAGATTGTTTGCAATCGTATCCAGTTTGTGCTGCTGGGCATTCATACCCGTTGACGCACTGTACATACCTGTAATCAAAGTAACCCCTCCCTGTCCTGTCCTTTTATTTATACTTTACCGACACGGTTCACAGCGGCATCGAGCAGCTGATCCTCGGTGGTTATCACTCTCTGTGCTATTTCAAAGTGTCTCTGTGCATTGATCAGATTGACCATTTCCTTCACCGCATTGACGTTGGCCCGTTCAAAGCCTCCCTGAACGACCGTAGCGTCGAAATTCTGCTGAGAGGGTCCCGAATAATCCGTCGCGGCAAAATAATTGTTACCGACCTTTCTCAGCCCATCGGGGTTATCAAAAGTCACGAGGTCTATCCTTCCCGTCAGAACACCATTCTCATAGATAGAACCATCCTGATCCACCCTGAATCCCTCTTCTATGGTGATCCTTTCTCCGGCGTCGTTCAATACATAATTGCCGACACTGTCCACGAGAAAGTTTTCATTATCCCGATGCCACTGACCATTTCGGGTGTAATAAGTCCTTCCGTCAGCCGTTTCTACCGTGAAAAATCCTTCGCCGGTGATGGCAAAATCGTATTCGCTTCCGGTCATCTCGATGGCTCCCTGTTCAAACCAGGGTTTTGATTCATCGAGAACCACGCCGCTTTCCATCTTTCCCACGTTGGTCCTTTTGTTGAAATGATCTTCCGATTCATTTCTGAATATCTCTTTTTTCAGATAGGTGCTGAAGGCAAGTCCATCCTTCTTGAAACCGGCCGTATCAACATTGGCGAGATTGTTGGATATGTTGTTGACTTTCGATTCTTCGGCAAGCATTCCCATTGCCGCGGTATAAATTCCTCTGATCATCTGGTTACCTCCGCACCCAAGGGTAAAAAAGAATAGTCGGAGACGATCTTTTCATAATCCCCGTCACAGACTCTTCTGAATCCGTTGAGTATATCTTCACCCGGTGTATCCGTCATATTGATTCTGAAATCGCTCTCTTTTTTCAGGATATTTAAGAACCACGGCTCATTGACCGGACCGCCCGAAATCCTGATTCCCTTTTCAAGAAATTCAGCCGTAAGATCCGGTGGAATCCTTTCAAATACCCTTCTCATCGCGTCCATTAACTGCGCACTTTCCATCTTAACGATACTCATGAAATAAGTGTGGTTGACCTCTACCGTAACAGGTTCACCCGTGATCTTGTTCCGGCCCTGTATGGAAATCTCCTCACCCGCTGTCGTGGTGAGCAGTGTGTTGAGTGTCTTTTTACCCACTTCGATATCCCAGTCGGCTCTCAGAAAGCGGAGAATCTTCTTCTGTATCTTCTCAAATCCGCCTTTAAGCGTTTCACCGTATATCAGCCTCGAATCGTTGACAAGGCAGATGTCTATCCTTCCTATCCCGGTCTGTATAAGGAACTCAAGTCCCTTTACATCAGGTTTGCCGAATACCGAAGAAAGCTGAAAGACATATTCCGGGATAAAGGCAACCTTTCCCATCTCAAGAGCGTCTGCCACATAGAACAACGCTCGCTGTTCAACGTTCGTTGAAAAAGGTGAAACGGAAAAAACCGGAACAACCCTTCCAGTCAGGGACTTTTTATAAGCATCCCTGATGATCTGTTTTAAAAGATCGAGTAAGGCATGGTGATTGGCAATATTTCCCTTTCGAATGGGATAGATGATACTGTTTCTCTCAAGAAGCTGTGAATCATCCACTTCTGAACCGTAACCCGTGACATCTCCGTTTTCGTTATAGGCAACTCTCGATGGGCCATGAAAAATAAGCCCCTTTTGAGCAGAAAATATTCTTAATGTCTCGGTTCCCAAATCAAAAAATAAAAAATCTCTCTTCAAATATAATCACCAATTTATGATTCTATATCTGTGAGAGAGATTCCTCTATTTGAATGATTGTCGTTTTACTTTTCCAGTATATATTCGATTGCGAGAAAATATCCCTTTGCACCGAGTCCGCTGATGACACCGTCGCAGACAGGGGAGATTGTGCTCTTGTGCCTGAATTCCTCCCGTTTGAAGATGTTTGAGAGATGGACTTCCACTTTTGGAATCTCAAGCATCTCGAGTGCGTCCCTGAGGGCATAACTGTAATGTGTCAGTGCACCCGGATTGATGACGAGACCGTCTTTTGTATCCAATGCGTCATGGATCTTGTCGATGAGTTCTCCCTCGTGATTGGATTGAAATACTTCCAGTTCGATTTTCTTTTCCACCGCAAAGGCTTCAAGTGAACGGATGAGATCGGTGTAGGTGAAGTTGCCGTATTGTTCCGGGTCCCTTCTGCCGAGCATGTTGAGGTTTGGACCGTTGATGATGAGTATTTTCATACGGATCACTCAAATCTCATGACCGTTTCTTCAAGAACGGTTAAATTTTTAGTCATGGCCTCAAACTGTGCAAAGGTCAGCGATTGTCTGCCATCTGAGACGGCTTTTTCGGGATCCGGGTGTATTTCTACCATGATCCCATCTGCCCCGGCTGCAAGAGCCGCATAGGCCATGGCCGGAACGAGTTCCCTCTTTCCAGTTGCATGACTCGGATCCACGATAATCGGAAGATGTGATTCCTCTCTGACGTATGGAACAACGGAAAGATCGAGTGTGTTTCTTGTGGCCGTTTCAAATGTCCGGATTCCCCTTTCGCAGAGAATCACTTTCGGATTGCCGTTAGCCATGATATATTCCGCGGACTGAAAAAATTCTTCTATCTTGCTCATATACCCCCTTTTAAGCAGGATTGGTTTGTTGAGTGTTCCACATTTTTCGAGGAGCTTGAAATTCTGGGCATTTCTCGTTCCTATCTGTATGATATCGGCGTATTCATTTACTACCTCGGCTTCATTCTCGGACATGAGTTCGGTTACCACTTTCAGATTATATTTTTCCGCCGTTCTTCTCAAGATCTTCAATCCCTTGACGCCAAGTCCCTGGAAGGCATAGGGAGAGGTTCTTGGCTTGAAGGCTCCACCTCTCAGAAACGGAACGTTCTGTTCTTTCAGAAAGGCCCCTACCTCGTCGAGAAGCATCTCCGATTCAACAGCACAGGGACCGGCCATGATGCTGAATCCCTTTCCGATTCTGATGCCGTCATCAAGGTCAAGAACGGTTTTCTGAGGATGAAACTCCTTGGAGACCAGCTTGTAGGGTTTTAATACCTTGATCACCTTGTCCACATAGCTCAGGTTTTCAAAGCGGTCTACGGAGACATAGCTGTCGTCTCCTATGATCCCGATGATCGTTTTTTCGATTCCCTGAGAAACGTGTGATCTGAATCCCATTTCCCTTGCTATTTCAAGGATGTGCTCCAGGTTCTGATTGGTATGATTCTTTTTCAGTATTACAATCATGTCTTTACCTCCAGATGATTTTATAAGATAAGATTTTTAAAATTCAAAAAAGAAAAGGTCCCCTTTAAGGAGACCTTCATATATGGGTAAAGCCTCCGGAAAGCTGAAAATGAGCAACTCACCGCAGGTCTTCAAGACTCACAGATAGTTGCTCATTTTATAATAATAGTAATAAGATTCTTTCGATCGCATAACGTTCCCTCTCGTTTCATATTCTCGCGGTATTATACCATAAAAGGTCGCATAAGAAGTTGGGCGCTTTATATTTCTTGACAAAACTTATCGGGTTGGAAAAAAAAGATAATTGTAGTATACTTGCCATTGAAAATTAGGAAAACTAACAAAGGAGATGCGTGAAATGTTCAAACGGAGATTGCCATTACTGATAACTGCTGCATTCAGTGTGATGGTAACGTTTACTTTTAACATGCTGCTGCAGTCGCGATTCAGGGAAGTCGGTGCATCGATATTTGTAATCAGTCTGATATCCACCGTAACCGGAGGCTTTTCCACCGTGTCCGGAGCGATATGGGGATCGTTATCTGATGAACACAGGAGTAGAAAACCGCTGCTTTTACTCTCCGTGACACTTACCGCCTGTTCTTTCCTGCTTTTTCTGACAACTGAAAATCAATTCTGCATGCTTGCCTTTGTGGGTATTCTGGCGATGTTTAAACAGGGCATTCAACCGATTTCCATGGCACTTGCAACCGAATACGCGACCGGAGATATAAAAACCGTATCAAAGGAGCTCGCCTTTGTCAATACATCCTATTCACTTGGTATGTTCGTTGGAAGGCTCGTGTTGGCCTTTTTTCTGGTAGAAGACAATCCGAGAGCCGCTATCATCGCCTTCTGCATCCTGGCATGGATACCGGTGATTTCCGGGTTGTTTGTAAAGGACGGAAATAAAACCTTTCAGAAGAAAAAATCAGAGAGATTACTTCACAGACTTTTTCCGATTACCTCGGACTGGACCCCCATGAAGAAAAACGGTCTCTGGTCTGTCTATATCGGCAGTTTTCTGAGACAGTTTGGAATGAGCGGTACGACCTCAGCCATCTTGATCTTCATGACCGAAGATCTCCTTCTCTCTACCTCTGTTGCCGTTTTGCTCTCCTCATTTAATCCGCTCTTACAGATGTTCTCTCACATGCTGTCCGGGAAATTCATCTCGAGGAGGGGACCGAAATTCTCTATCGTCAGTGGTATTTTTCTGTCGAGTCTGACACCGGTCTGCTTTTTTCTTGCGGATGGCGTCTTCTTTATGATAGTCGGTTACATCTGTCTCGGACTCGCATACGGTGCCTTTATCAACGGAGCTTCCACTTTTATTTCGGTAAACTGTCCCGGGGAGAGGAAGGCTGAATTTATGGGGATGCTGGCCTCCATCAGATCTCTCGGGGCAATGCTGGGACCCGTTGTATGTGGGATCATAGCCAATTATTCCTTTGATACCATGTTCTTAACCATGAATGCTATAATGATCCTTGCAGGAATTCTCGTCCTTTTAAAGGCGAAAGAAGACAACCAGAGAATGGTTCTTGGAAGGTGACGGAATATGTCAAGATGGGAAAAAGTCTTAGCCGGGAAGGTTTCTTCGGCGATCATCGCTACCCTTTGTGCCTTGTTGTGGGGAAGTGCCTTTCCCACATTAAAATATGCCTACACGGAGTTTGGAATACAGAATGATGTATCCGGAAGGATCCTCCTTGCGGCCATTAGATTCTTCATGGCCTCGGTTCTGCTTTTTCTGTTCTATATCGCCGGTAACCATCAGCGCGAAAAAAGTGATGGCAGGCTCAATCTGAAAACGGTTGGATCCCTCATCGTACTCGGCTTGTTTCAAACGGCCCTTCAGTATTATTTTTTCTACAACGGACTTGCCAACACGACCGGGATCAAGGCCTCCGTACTGGCTTCGAGTGGTACGTTCTTCATGGTCCTCGTGGCCCATTTCGTTTACAGAGATGACAAGATGAATCGGGGGAAGGTAATCGGACTTGTGACGGGGTTTATCGGGATCGTCCTCGTGAACTGGGGGAAGGATTTCAGCTGGAATTTTGCGTTGAACGGTGAAGGCTTTCTCATCTTTACCGGCGTGGTGAATGCGGTTGGAACCGTTCTGGCAAAGAAACTTTCAAAAGAGGTCAATCCCTTCAGGATTTCTGCCTGGCAGATGCTGTTTGGTTCTCTGATGTTGCTTGTCATCGCCTTTGCTTCCGGCCACCCGTCGCTGAACTGGACGATCTTTGGAACCGTATTGCTGATCTATTCGGCCTTCATTTCCGCCGTTGCCTTTGGCCTCTGGTATTCACTCCTGAAATATCATAAGGCGGGAGAAATCACCATTTTCAAATTTATCGTTCCAATATCCGGCTCTGTTTTTTCCGTCTTATTCATAGCAACGGAACACTTTTCAACTTCTATTCTTTTCGCATTGTTCTTTGTTTCAATAGGAATATTTTCCGTTAATAGAAACAGGAATGTTAAAGTGTGATATAATCATTTAAATAAAAAATTAAAGGGTGATTCTCTTGAAGAGTATCAGGATACTTGTGGTAGAGGATGATCTGTTCAGTTTTAAACTGATTAAAAAATATCTTTCCAAAGACCATCAAATCATTGGGAACGCCGTTTCTACCGATCAGGCTGTCGAATTGTTCGAGAAGACCGTTCCGGATCTTGTAATCATGGATATTAAATTGGAGGGTTCTCTTGACGGGATCCATGCCAGCGAGATGATCAATGAGATACGCACGGTTCCCATCATATACATCACGGGAACTGATCCTGAAAACACAAGATTGTTGAAGAAAAGGATTATCCGTTCCCATCCCTATGCCTTTCTGAGAAAACCGCTGAATTTCGAGGAATTGAAGATGATCATAGAACTTTCCTATGAGAAATTTCTAACCGAGAATAAGCTGATAGAGTTGAACGATCAGCTCATCAGGCTGACGAGGGAGGCCGAGAAGTACCAGTTTCTCATTCAATCGGCTCTTGAAGATGGGAACATTCTTATCTGGGAATATAATCTCTCAAACGGACAATACATGGTGTCTGGAAATTGGTTGAAACAGCTTGCGGTAAACAGGGATAACGGGTTGACTCAGATGCTGGATTTTAAAAAATGGCAGGAAAACGTCTTTTTACCGGATTCGATAAGGGCTGAGAAGGAGCTCAGAAATTTTCTGGAAAACGGTGAAATCGGATTTGAGACGGAATACCGTATCCTCACAAATGATTCACATTATATCTGGATACTTACGAAGGGGAAAGTCTTTGAGAGCAGAAAGGGAACCCCTGTAAAATTGATCGGAACGCACTTGAATATTTCGGCGAGGAAGGCTGCCGAGAAGAAGATAGAAACCTATGCGGCTCAGGATTCGCTGACGAAGACATTAAACAGAAAGATGGGGATGCAATCACTCAGTCATCAGATATTGAAGGCGAGAAAGGGGAAAATACCATTCACCGCCGCTTATCTGGATATAGACGGGTTAAAACATGTAAATGACACGTTTGGCCATAAGATGGGGGATGAACTGATCCTTCAGATGGTAAATGTCTTCAGGAGTTGTCTGAGGGAAACGGATATCATCAGCAGACTTGGCGGGGACGAATTTCTGCTCCTCTTTCCGAATTGCGGCTATGAGAATGCGGAAAAGATTATGAACAGAATCAATTCGGAGTTTTCGGATCAGAATCTGGATGGGATGTTTCCCTTCTTTATGAGCGGCAGCTATGGCATGACCGAATACGATGTGTCCTCTTCGCTTTCTGCCGAAGAATTCCTTTCACAGCTCGATCAACTGATGTACGAACAGAAAAAAAATAAAGAATATCATCGGAACTGATGAAAAAAATTGCAGACTTTTTCATAAGTGTTATTCGGGTAAAAAAATGGACACCGGAATTTAAGAAAAATCTATTTATTCGAAGATATTCCCCTTCTTAATTTAATCCCTATATGTTAAAATCAATGATGTTGAAATTGAAATGATTATTCGTGTTTTACGGTGATTTACATGGGTTGTGCCCGATGTATTTCATCGAAACTACAGGGGGTGTCAAGTGTTAATTCAGGCGTTTACATCGTTTTTTGAACATTCAGCTTTCATGGGTCTGGAATGGGGCAATGTCTTTATGATTGCCCTGGGGAGTGTTTTGTTGTATGTTGCAGTGGCAAAACACGCCGAACCGCTCTTACTCATTCCGATAGGATTCGGTATGATTCTTGCCAATATTCCCGCATTGTATACGGGACTTTTCTTGGAACCGACGGCGACTAGTGCCGGGGGATTAATGTATTATATCAGCCTCGGTTTACAATGGGGGATTTACCCGCCGCTTATCTTCCTCGGAATAGGTGCATTAACGGATTTTTCCTTCATGCTGTCAAATCCGATAACGATTTTCCTCGGTGGAGCCGCGCAGGTCGGTATCTTTGTGGCATTCTTTCTCGCGAAAGCACTTGGGTTTGCCTTTGAACCCGCCGCTGCAATCTCTATTATCGGTGGAGCGGATGGTCCCACGTCCATATACATCGCCAACAAATTTGCGCCTGAAATGTTGTCTATGATCGCCATCGCGGCGTATTCATACATCGCACTCATTCCGATCATTCAGCCGCCTATCATGCGACTCTTTACCACGAAGGAAGAACGTTTGATTCGAATGAAGCCCCCAAGAAAGGTCAAGAAGATAGAAAAACTCGTTTTCTCGGTCGTAACGGTCATCTTTATCGGGTTGCTCGTTCCACAGGCCCTTCCACTTGTCGGAATGCTGATGCTCGGAAACTTCCTCAAGGAAAACGGTTTGACCAAGAGACTCGCGGAAGCCTGTTCCAAATATATTGCGGATCCTGCAATCATTCTTTTATGTCTTTCGGTCGGCGCGTCGGCGAAAGCGGAGATTTTCCTTACAGCAGATTCTCTACTCATCCTGCTTCTTGGAGCCGTTGCGTTTGTCATCTCTACCATCAGTGGACTTCTCTTTGCCAAGTTGATGAATCTCTTCCTAAAGGAAAAGATCAATCCGCTTATCGGCGGGTCCGGAGTTTCAGCAGTTCCAGATTCGGCAAGGGTGGCACAGATGGTTGCCCAGTCCGAGGATCCGACAAACTTTATTCTGATGCATGCCATGGGTCCGAACGTTGCCGGAGTTATCGGTTCGGCTGTTGCCGCCGGTGTATTCCTGTCCATTCTCGGTGGCTAAGATGTACAGAACAGAAGGTGATTACAGGAAGACATGTGTCTCGATATCCACTGACGCTTACAGGCATAATCTCGAATACTTTGCATCAAAATGTAACCCTTCGAAAGTCGCCCCGGTGATCAAAGCGGATGCCTATGGGCATGGTGCCGTGGAGCTTGGATTGATCGCCCAGGAGATGGGTATGGAACTGATGGTCGTTGCCTTTCTTTCGGAGGCAATAGAACTGAGGGAAGAGGGGATTAAGGCCGACATCCTGATCCTGAATTATTTTGATGCCCGGTTCGTTGATCTACTGATCAAATATGATCTGACGGCTACGGTCTATTCCGTTGAACAGTATGAGGCACTGAATGCACAGATAGAAGAAGGTGTCCTTAAGGCACACGTGATCCTTGATACGGGCATGTCAAGGGTAGGGTTTGATTATCGTCATTGTGTTGAGGCGATCAGAGGGATTACAAAGAATGAAAAGTTTGATATCACCGGAATTTATACGCATTTTGCCGTTGCGGATGACGTGAATGCGTTGCCGGAGCTGCTGAGTTTTACGGATGAAAAAGAGGTATCTGAATTCACCCGACTTCAGTATGAGAGATTCCGATCGGTTGCGGAACGCCTTCCGGAGATTCGGATGAGACATTGTGCCAACAGTGCCGCTTCTCTCTTTTTTGCGGATGACTTTTTCGATTATGTACGCGTCGGGATTGCCTCCTACGGGATGGATCCGAGGAGTGAAAAACGCGAAGGAGCGTTGCAACCCGTTCTGACATGGCAGACCTGTGTGTCTATGGTTAAGTATATAGAGGTCGGGACGTCGGTCAGTTACGGACGGACCTTTGTGGCTGAAGAGCGGATGAAGGTCGCCTCTATTCCCGTTGGCTATGCGGATGGCTATAACCGTCTCCTGTCCAACAACGGGGATGTTCTCATCAACGGCTCCCGTTGTCCGATACTCGGAAGGGTGTGTATGGATCAATTTGTCGTCGATGTCTCGCATGCCGGTGAAGTAAAGATGGGAGACGAAGTGGTACTACTCGGCAGGATGGGAGAAGAGGAGATTACCGCAGAAGAGATGGCGCAAAAAGTCAACACGATCAACTATGAGATAACCTGTGACATAACCAAGAGAGTAATACGCAGATATATCTGAAACGAATAAGAGAAATATGATAATATTTGGGCGGGAGGGAGATTTGAGTAAAAAAAATCCTTCCGCCCATTGTTAATTGAAAAAAGAGTTTTGTTTACTATTTTGGATATTCGTGTTAAAGTGTATAATAACAATTAAAATAAACTGGTTGGGAGTTGTTGAAAACTCCGGGTGCTCTGAGCAGACAGGGCACGTTTGAAGGGAAGTGTACTGTGAAACTTGGAGATTTACTGAAAGACAAGATGGAAGAATTTTCAAAGGATTCTGGAACAAACCTGCCGATGAACAGTGGCAAGCTGATTGCAGATATGGAGATCGATGATCTGATCGTTGCCGTGATGAAAGTATCGAGCAAGAGGCTTCAGGAAACGAGGGATGGAAAGAATTTTCTACTGCTGACGTTTGAAGACAGAAGCGGATCTATTCGTGGGGTGGACTGGGGAAACGCGTTGATGAACGATGAAAGGCTGACGCATGGTACGATTGTCAGAGTAGAGGGGCGCGTGAAGATGTTTGATACCAGTAAACAGATTCACATCAAGAATTCAAGGGATGCGATAACAGTTCTTTCCGATGGAGAGTATGATCCGAAGAAGTTTATCAATGTCACATCAAAGGATATGAATGAACTTTACAAAGAGCTTCTGACACTGATAGAAGATATGAAAGACGATCATTTAAAAAAATTGCTTGAAGAGATGTTTATAAAAGACGAGAATTTCATGGTCAGATTCATGGAAGCTCCAGCGGCAGTTACGGTTCATCATGCCTACAAGGGTGGCTTACTGGAACATTCGTTAGATGTTGTGAAGCTGTCTCGGAGCATGAGACAGAATTACATGACTATGGAAGTCAACGATGATCTGGTGATTACAGGTGCCCTGCTGCACGATGTGGGGAAGACTTCGGAATACAGACTGGCACAGTCGGGTATAGAGAGAAGTACGGTGGGTGAGCTTCTTGGTCATCTTGTAGTGGGAATAGAAATCGTACACAGGTATGCCGAAAAGATAGCGGATTTTCCACAGGATCTGCTGACCGAACTGGATCATATCATTCTGACCCATCATGGCGAGATTGAATGGGGGGCACCCATCCAACCGAAGACGATTGAGGCCATGATTGTACACAGTGCGGATAATGCCGATTCAAAGATCGCACAGTTCAGAGAGATTTCAAAAAAGACATTGGAAGACAACAACAGCGGGCATAAGAATATCTGGAGTGAATATAACAAATTCCTTTCAAGGAAGATCAAAGTTAAAGGAGTTGATAATTCATATGAATAAGTCAATCAAGTTTGGTACAAGCGGCTGGAGAGGGATCATCGCCGATGATTTCACGTTTGAGAACGTAGGTGTTGTATCGCAGGCCATAGCGGAATACGTCAAAACGCAGAAGAAAAAGAAGGCAAAAATAATTATAGGATTTGATGCGAGATTCATGGTAGAGGAGTTTGCCGCGAAAGTTGCTCAGGTGCTCATGGCCAATGGAATCCATGTGCTGATGTGTGACAGACCGACACCGACACCGGTTATTTCCTATCTCATCACAAAGAAAGAACTCGATGGCGGGATTAACCTCACGGCCTCACATAATCCCTACAATTACTGCGGAATCAAGTTCAATCCTGAAAACGGTGGACCGGCGATGCCTGAGGTTACTGACTTCATCGAATCCGCTATCGTAAAGATTCAGTCGGGTGAACAGAAAGTCAGCGAAATGAGTATAAAGGATGGTCAGAAGAAAAAGCTGTATGATGAGATCACACCGGTACTCGAATACACGGAAGAACTCCTGAAGAAGGTCAACGTGGAAAAAATGAAGGATATGGGCCTCAAGGCGGGAGTGGACATGGTTTTTGGAACGGGAAACGATTTTATGGATACCATCATGAACGTGATTTATGGGGAAAAATCAGAAATTACCTATTACAACGATTTCAGAGATCCCTATTTTGGTGGATACCGTCCGGAACCAGATGAAATCAGACTCGGTGTGCTTGGAAAAGATGTGGAACGTAACGGTTTCAACATGGGACTGGCCCTCGACGGCGATGCGGACAGGTTTGGCATCGTGGACGACAAGGGAGAGTTCATTCAGCCGAATGAATATCTCGCAATGGTCGCCTGGCATCTCTACAAGAACAAGAAGATGGAGGGAAATCTTGTCAGGAGTATTGCCACATCACATATGATGGACAAGGTAGCCGAACATTTCGGGGCAAAGACCGTTGTTACTCCGGTTGGCTTCAAATACATCGGAGAACTGCTTGCCTCCGGTGATTACGTCCTTGGCGGTGAAGAAAGCGGTGGACTCAGTATAAAAAATCATGTGCTTGAAAAGGATGGAATTCTCGCCTGTCTGCTAGCGGCTGAAATGAGAGCCTATGAAGGGCTTGACCTCAGTGCCATCAGAAAGGAAGTGGAGAAGGTTACCGGGAAGTTCTTCAATACAAGGATTAACGTAGAACTTGAGAACAATGAACAGAAAGAGAAGCTGATGGCTTCCTTCAGAAATGTGAAAGATAAATATGCCGGTTTCAAGGTGAAGGAAAGATTGGAAATGGATGGCACGGGCTTTCTGTTAGAGGATGAAGGGGCCGATACCTGGATACTCACGAGAGCTTCGGGGACTGAACCCGTTGTCAGAGTTTACGTCGAAAGTACCTCAAGGGCTTCCTTTGAGAAGTTACTGAAAGAGGTGAAAGGACTTCTATGAGTCATCTCGTCATAGTAGAGTCTCCTTCGAAGGCGAAGACGATCAAGAAATATCTCGGAAGCGGATATGAAGTCATCTCTTCAAAAGGACATATCAGAGATTTACCCGTCTCGGAACTTGGTGTGGATATAGAAAAGGGATTTGAACCCATCTTTGTCACCATGAAGGGAAAAGAAGCGGTTATCAAGGATATCAAGGCCAAGGCCAAGGGAAAAACGGTCATCCTGGCATCGGATATGGACCGGGAGGGGGAGGCCATCGCCTGGCATATCGCCCAGATTCTCGGTTTAAAGGAAAATGTCAAAAACAGGGTCATCTTTTCTGAAATCACGAAAGATACCATCAAAGAAGCAGTCAAAAATCCTAGGGAAATAGATAAATCAATGGTCGAGGCCCAGTTTGCGAGACGAATACTCGACCGAATCGTGGGATACAAGATCAGTCCGTATCTCTGGAGGGCATTACGGATGAACAGCCTGAGTGCTGGAAGGGTTCAGTCGGTTGCCCTGAGGTTCATCTGTGAGCTCGATGACAAGATCGTCAAATTCGTTCCGGAGGAATACTGGAAATTCAAGGGGCTCTTCGGAGAGCTTGAGGCGGAGTTGACCAAGGTAAAGGGAAAACTGCTTGAGAAGGATAAAATCGGCACGAAGAGAAAGGCTGAAAACCTCAGAAAAGAACTCGAGGAAAGTCGGTATTTCGTAAAGACGATTTCGGATACCAAAGCCGTGAAAAAACCCCCTGCACCGTTTACTACGAGTACGCTGCAGCAGGCGGCTTCAACGATACTCGGCTTCGGTGTCAGCAAGACCATGCAGGTCGCTCAGAAACTCTATGAAGGGATTAATACCCCGGACGGGCAGACGGCTTTCATCACCTACATGAGAACCGATTCCACGAGATTATCGGATGTTGCACTCGACGGAGCAGAAAAATATCTCGTTTCCGCTCATGGAGAAAAATACCATAAGCGGAGGATATTCGAGAAGAAAAAGGCGAATGTTCAGGATGCCCATGAAGCGATAAGACCCACCTATCCGGAAAAAACACCGGAATCGGTGAAGGATTTCATGGAAGCGGATCAGTACAGATTGTACAAATTGATCTGGAGCCGCTTCATGGCCTCACAGTCGACCCCTTCACAGTATATGAACAAGAAGATTCAGATCGTTGATAAAGAAGAGAAGTTCCTCTTTGAGGCGAAGGGGAGCAAGATGATCTTCGACGGATTTGAAAGGTTCTACCCGATGAAGAATTCCGAAAAAGTTCTCGAGAGTGATCTCGAAGAGAATCAGGATGTGAATCTCGATGAACTGGATATGAGTCAGAACTTCACGAAACCGCCGGCACGGTTTACCGAAGCGAGCCTTGTCAAGATGCTTGAGAAGGACGGAATTGGTCGTCCGAGTACCTATGCCTCCATCATCAAGACACTCTTCTCGCGTAACTATGTGCGAAGAGAGGGGAAGACGATCGCGCCGACTTTTGTTGGAAAGGTTGTCAATTACTTCCTGACCAAACATTTTCCGAAGATCATTCAGAAGAAATTTACCGCCAGTATGGAAACCGATCTCGATAACGTAGAAACGGGAGACAGGAATTGGAAGGCAGTTCTCGGTGAATTCTACGATACCTTTGTGCCCACGCTGACGGAGATGGATGAGTTGATCAAATCAAAACAGCTCAACGTGGATATGGAAACGAATGTCAAATGTGAGAAATGTGATAAGAATATGGAGCTGAGAGTAGGGAAATACGGCCCTTACCTGACCTGTAAGGATTGTAAGAACAACAAATCCGTTCCGGAGGATATTCCCGCCTATCTTGAAAAGGGGATGGCTTATTTTAAAGATCCGACTTTACTGGTGGAGAGTCAGGCACCGGAGGCCAAAGAGATCGGGAGAGACTGTCCGAAATGCGGGAAACCACTCGTGGAGAAATTTGGAAAATTCGGGAAATTCATCGCCTGCAGCAATTATCCGGAATGCAAATATACGGAGAATATCGATGTCAAGGCAAGGGGAAAATGTCCCGACTGCGGAGGGGAAGTTGTCAAACGAAGAAGCAAACGCGGAAGCTTCTTCTACACCTGTAAGAACAACACCTATAACGGCGGGGATTGCGAATTCATCTCATGGGATGAACCGACCGACTACCGCTGTGAAAAGTGTGGTTCGGTACTTTATGTGAAATATACGAAAAAACAGGGAGAACATCTTTACTGCAAATCATGTAAGGCGAGATATCCACTTCCCGTAACCGATGATTCAGCACCTGATAGCGGAGATTCGGAAGAATAACGATAAATCTTAACAAAAAGGACACGAAATAATGTGTCCTTTTTTTCTTTCCAAAATGGCGCAAGGGCGTATAACTTACTATGAAACACGTTACATTATATACTCACTATATTCAACTTGAATTAAAATAATAAATATGTAATAATGAACCGAAGTGATTAAATTTAAACAGGGAGTGATTTTATGCCAGGTGTAAAGATTATAGGGACGGCATTGCCGAATATTCCATGGGAGAATAGACCGGAAGGATGTAAGGATGTGGTATGGCGCAGTGCGAGAAATCCTATCATACCGAGAGATCTGCTGCCGACTTCCAACAGTATATTCAACAGTGCCGTTGTGCCGTATAAGGATGGTTTTGCCGGTGTCTTCAGATGTGACAACACGGCAAGGGATATGCAGATTCATTCCGGGAAGAGTAAAGATGGAATCAGCTGGGAAATCCAGCCTGATCCGATCCGTTTTAAATTTGACGATCCGGAAGCCGGAAAATCCGAATACAAGTATGATCCCCGTGTGGTGAAGATTGATGACAAGTATTATGTGACCTGGTGTAACGGATATCATGGACCCACGATTGGTGTGGGATATACGTACGATTTTGAAGAATTCTATCAGCTGGAAAATGCCTTTCTGCCGTACAACAGAAACGGAGTCCTTTTTCCGAGAAAGATCAACGGAAATTATGCGATGCTCAGCCGACCGAGTGACACCGGTCACACACCGTTCGGGGATATCTTCTACAGTGAAAGTCCGGATATGATTTATTGGGGAAAACACAGACATATCATGAGCCGGACGGAAGGCTGGCAGGGTACCAAGATCGGTGCAGGTCCCATTCCTGTCGAGACAACGGAAGGCTGGCTGATGATCTATCACGGTGTACTCACAAGTTGTAACGGTTACGTTTACAGTATGGGAGCCGCTCTTCTCGATATCGACAAACCCTGGGAAGTCCTTTACAGAACGAGACCGTATATCCTCAATCCGAGGGAATCATATGAAATGGTAGGGGATGTTCCGAATGTCGCCTTCCCCTGTGCGGCCTTAACGGATTCCGAAACCGGCAAGATATCGATTTACTACGGTGGTGCGGATACCGTTACCTGCCTCGCCTTTACAACCGTAGAGATGCTTGTGGATTTTGTGAAGAAGAATTCACTGTAATAATTTTAATACACACATCTTGACCATGAAAAAGCATGAATTTAGACGATTCATGCTTTTTTTTTGCGCTCCCTCCCATAATATCTGGAAACGCCTGAAATAAATCCATGTTTAAAAAATATTTTATATGTTAAACAACTCAAATAAACACTTGGATAATTACGGGAAATTTGAATGAGTATTTCTTTCCAATGTCATCTATGATAAAATAATGTGTTAGTTCTAATATTTCTGTTTCAGACAGTGGAGGGATGTAATGAAAAAAATAGTCTTTATCAGTCTTGTTTTTTTATTTACTGTTTTGTGTGTTTTTGCAGAATCGGTTGAATGGAAAGATCAGGTCATATATTTTGTAATGACGGATCGATTTGCCAACGGGGATACTTCAAACGATGTGCAGACTCAATCGGGTATCGATTTTGGACATGACGGGAGTAAGTACACCGGTGGCGATCTTCAAGGATTAATCGACCAGCTCGATTATATTCAGGGGCTTGGTGTAACGACTATCTGGCTGACACCACCCGTTGCCGGTCAATGGTGGGATGATTATGTCAGCTACGGCGGTTATCATGGCTACTGGGCAAGGGATATGAAGGCAATCGATGAACATCTCGGTGATATGGAACTGTATAAAAGGTTTATCGATGAAGTTCATGCACGCGGCATGTATGTGATTCAGGACATCGTCTGCAATCATATGGGCAATCATTACATTTACAGCAAGGAGACCGATACCTATTCCATCAATGAAGGTTCCTATCCGAATCGTGCTGAAAAACCGATTCAGGAACCGTTCAACCGGATTGACTACAACGATCCCGTGCAGTATGATGCGATGATTTATCACTGGGAGTCCGAGCAGAATCCGTTGACAAGGGTGAATACCACATTCTCGGATCTCGATGATCTGAACACGGAAAATGAGACGGTTATTGAAGCACTCAAAGACAGCTTCAGATTCTGGGTGGATCTTGGAGTGGATGGCTATCGTATTGACACGGCCATTTACGTCGATGATGAATTCTGGAACCGGTTTTTAAAAGATGAAGATGGAATCATTCCTTATGCCGCCGAAGCGGGTCAAGAAGATTTTCTGGTTTACGGTGAGGCATGGGTAACGCCACCGCCATACGACAATGAGGCGGAAAAACAGATCGGCGGTTATTTTGAACTCGGATACAATTCCATGCTGGATTTCCCGCTGATGAGCGAAATAAACAGGGTATTCAAGGAAGGAAAACCGACGGATTTCCTCAGATACAGGCTGGAACAGCGTGAAGAGTTCTTTGGCGGCAGAAACATGGTTACGTTTATCGACAATCATGACATGAACCGTTTTCTGAAAGGGGCTAAAGTGCTGGATCTCATGCAGGCCCTGGGGTTGATCTTTACAATTCCGGGAATCCCGGTGATTTATTACGGGACGGAACAGGGATTTACCGAATCGAGGGCATCGATGTTTGCCGGCGGGTATTATACTCAGACGGATCAGTACGATACAGAAAATGAGCTTTACAAATATATTCAGGAATTAACGGCACTCAGACGTGAATACGAGGCTTTCAGGAATGGACAGGTGAAGGTCCTTTATTCCGATACCCTCGGACCCGGTGTCCTTATTTATGAAATCGAATATGAAGATGAGCTCTATATGATTTTCATGAACACAAATGCAAAGGGAGAATACGCGTCGGATTTTGATACAGGACTTCCTGAAGGAACCATACTTGAACCGGTCTTTACAAACAGGATGGTTTCAAAGACTATACAGATTGGAAAGAATGGAATTCTTAACAAACTCATCGACCCGAAAGGCCTTGGGATTTTTAAGGTCACGGATGAGATCAGGACATTGAAGGAGTATGGGATAGAGGTTGCATTTGATGACTATGATATCCTCCAGAAAGCGGACTTTGTTATCAGCGGTACATCTGACAATGCCAGAAAAGTCAAATTATTCATCGACGGAAATGAGCTGGAATATGCCACGGTTATTCCGGATGAAGAGGGAAGATGGCGGGCTGAGATCAGACTCGCGGATTTTGTTTCCGGCATACACAAGTTTTTTGCCAAGGCCTACGGCAAGATTCCCATCAATTCCGTTTATTCGAATACCATTGAGGTTGAGATGGAAATTCCGACGATAGAGCTCGCTGATTTTGAAGATCCGGTTGGAGATGACAACGGCCCGACGGGTGATTATACCTATCCGGCTGGTGAAGGGAATTTCAGACATGAAATGGATCTGACAAATGTCCGTTTTCAGCAGGTAGGTCAGGTTCTTAAAATAGAGATGACGATGAAGGATCTTGGAAATAAATGGGCACCGCCAAATGAATTTGATCATGTGATCTTTAAGATCTTCTTTGATGATCCTGAAAAAACAGGTGTCACAGAGCTGCCTGAACAGAATGCCGAGATGCCAGTTTATCCCGATGGGGAACGGGGAAACTGGGATTATCAGATTTATCTGACGGGCTGGTCGATTGCAACTTATGCCAGCGAAGGGGCCGATGAGGAATGTTACGGAACGCCCGTAACGCCGTCACCGGAAATTGATGTGGATAAGGAAAATCTGACGATAACGATTCTCGTTCCACTTGAATCAATCGAAACGACTACACTCAAAAACTGGAAAGTCTATGTAACCACCTACGATTACGATGGGATGAGCTCTCTTTTAAGGGGGACATCGCCCAATCCGGGTAAATGGGACTTTGGCGCGCCATCAATTGATTCGCCGAGGATCATGGATGATATGCTGATAGAATTTTAAAACGGTTACGGATTATTTTTAAAAAAGCTGAAGGGGAGTCAACCTTAAACAAAAAAATCCCCCTTTATCAGGGGGATGAGGGGGGAAGGTTGTCTATGTTTTTTTGGTCGTTGTTTGCTGTTTGGCCAGCACTTTGTTGTTCGTATTGATTGTACTAAATAGACTGTGAAGAAACTGTGAAGGAACTGGAATATATGTTTTACAAGGATTCTACCCAGGCAGCGTGACCACCAGCGACTCTCTTGATGTTTGATTCAAGAGCTGCAGGTGTAACTGATCCGGTAAGTCCGTAGGTACTGGAAAAGGGATTGCCGTTAAGGTGTTCATAGACGACACCTACCTTGTAGCGGTATTCCTGCTGTTTGATCGCTCCGGTTTCCCTATTCAGAAGCAGAAAGGTGTTCCGGTAGCTCGATTCACTCCCGTGCTTAGTTCCGATTAAGACGGATTCACCATCGGAAAATGGAGAGAAGCCGATGAACTGCTCGGCTGCGCTGCCCGTCTCAAGGCTGTAATGGTCGATCTCGAAAGAGAAACTGACTACCAGTGCGTTGTTTTCAACGGTGGTGTTGAACCCGTAGAAACCGAGATCGTTCTCGCCGCCGGCATTCTTTTCGCAGCCGAGGACATAACTGTTCAGACCGGTTTCCGTAATTCCACCGAAGAAATAATTTTCCGCGTCATCTGCCTTGAAGATATGATCGTAAGAAGCCGTTGCGTTGAGCTGAGCAATCTTTCTCATCCATAGCTTATTGAGTTTTCCGTCGTTTATCTCACCGATGATGAAATACTTCTGTGGATCCGCCGGGTTGTAGAGCACCCTTTTGATGGAGTTGTCTACCCTTCCAGAATCATAATAATGTCTTTCTGAAATCTCACCGTTTTCATTGTTAATGACAAAGATAAAACCGTCATCATCATAATTGAGCGGCCGGTTGTCAAATGAGCCGTCATATGAATTGGTCTTGCCGTAAACAAGGGCCTTGTACTGATCGAGGATGAGGGCGCCACAGATGACATCATTTCCCGAACCGGAAAGAGAAGTCTCCCAGATCAGATTCCCTGAATTATTAACATAGCTTAACTTGATATCTGAAGAATCATTCTTGTCGATTTTATTCACGCCGATGAGATAAGTCTCAGCTTTCACATAGCCGTTCCTGATGACGAAAGCGCCTTTTTCATCGTATGCGTCGGATTTGTCAGGCAATTCATAAGTCCACTGCGGCTCTCCGATGTTGTCGAGTTTGGAAAGCTTTACGCCGTTATCGCCCAGGGCCCGTTCATTTGAAGGATTCAGGGCATCGGTATATTCGACGAGAACGACATAACCTCCGTCGGAAGTCTGCTCGAGAAAAACACCCTGCTCCCCGTCGGTAGTCCGCTGCAGCGTCGTTACCCATTGAACGGGCAGAGAGAAAAGTCCCGGATTGACAGGTCCGGCTGTTTCACAGGATATCATCAGCAAAGAACTCAATAAGACAAGAAAGATAAACAACTTCCGCATAAAATCACCTCAAAATGAATGTTTGTACTATTATACATGTGAATGATGAGAATGTCGCAAGAGCGGACTGAAAATTATGATAGAATAAAACGTATCAAAATCCCCTTCAGGAGGAAAAAATGGATCTCATACTGGAGTTAAAAGACAAACATAATGCGTATATGAAATTAAAAAAGCAGTACGATCATTTTCTGCAGGTAAGATTGAAGGCAAGGATAAAGCTTCGATTTACCGCACAGAATTTTCAGGACCGAAAAAGGGCTGAAAAGGCTGTGGATAAAAATATTCTTGAATCCTGGGATGTTTCATGGAGTCTGATCAACCTTCTGAAGGAGGACAAGGATTTCAGAACATGGCTGTTTGAGATCAATCTGAACCTGCTGCTGTTCAATATGATTCAGAAGAGAAACATGGGTTCCGATGCTTCATCACAGGGAATGAATGAATTATACAACATGTACCGTCTTCCGGTCAGGGCCTATGTTTCAAACAGACTGTACGGGAAGAGGGGTACCGAATACTTCAACAACCGGTGTGAGGACATCACGATGACGACTTTTCAGAAATTTGAGAAATACGTGGATAAATACAATCCCTATAAGGGCTCCATCTTCAGTTATCTCATCACGATTGCGGAAAACATGGTGAAGGATGAAAAGAATCTTCCTGAAAATCTGGTGGGGGAATTTAACGAAAGAGATGAAGATGACAATACACCGGCGGTCTGGGCGGTTTCAGATGAACTTTCACCGGACAAGGCCGAGGAGAAGCAGCAGTTTGAGAGTTTTGTGCTGAGAACGATGATCGAAGAGGGCGGTTATCCCTGGCAGACGCTTGTGGTACTGCTGACGAAAACATCGCCTGACAGGGAGGATATCGTGGCTTACTCGGATAAGACCCTGTATGAACTCTTCGATCAGACAAGGGATGAAATCATGATCAGTTCTTTCCATGAGGATGATGAGATAAAAGAAATTTTCAGACCGCTTGAAGAAACCCTCTCGGCGGTACTTTCAGAGATTATCCCGACGAGGGATCACAAATCAAGGGAGTTGCTTGCCGATCATCTGAACACCACACTTGGCGAGATAACACTCGGAACCTTTTTCAGCAAGGATCCCCTGAAAAACATAAGGGACTGGAATCACAGGATTTTCAAGCGGGTAAGAAAGACGCTTCTGAGCGTGGAAGGATGAGACTGGAAAAACAAGTCTCTTGAAGTTCCGTTGGAACTTCATGAATCTTTTTTTAAAAAAGAAATGAGAGGTGTGAAGAAATAATAATCGAAGATTATTATTTCTCCGAGGGCTTTCCTCCGGAAAGCCCATGCGACAGAACCGTTTTCCTCAAGTACAATAAATAGAAGAATTCCTTATAAAACAATAAGGAGAGAAATTTCACAGAAGAAGAGGTGTTATATATGAGAAAACACTTAACGAATGAAGAGATTGAGCGATATATCGATACGGAATATGTTCAGGGCGACTTTGTCTCAGATGAACAGCTTTCGGTGGAAGAACTGCTGAAAGTGGAAGAGCATGTACTCGAATGTGATGATTGTCTGAAAAAGGTTCAGAGGGCAATAGAATTTTCTCATGAATATGATGCCTGGATGGAGCTTAAACCTACCGCACAGCAGAAGGCGGTTCTTGAATCCCTCAAGGCTGTAGAGCTTCAGTGTGACTCACAGAAAGGGGAGCTGAAAGACAGGATAAGGAGATGGATGAACAACTGGAAGAAGCTCTCCGAATATTCACTAAATGTCCTGTTCAACACGACGTACAAAGGCGCGGCAAACATCACGCGAATCGCTCGTGAAACGGTCAATCCGACGTCTGGCGGCATACAGTTTGAACATCCGGTACAATGCTATGCGATGAGAGGCACCGCCACTGAATTCAAGAAAGAAATCAAGAACCAGATCATCGGTCTTGTGGATAATGACAGTGTTGTGAATATAAATGCCGAACAGGCAACCAACAGTATACGAATTACGTTTCCCGCCGGCAGAGAAAACGGAAGAGTTCCACTCATACTGCTGATACCCGTCGAACAGGGAGAACAGTCCAAGATGCTTAAACCCGAACTGAATACAGAGACCAATCAGCTTGAGGCTGTTATCAGCAACGTGAATTCCGGGAAGTATATTCTGGCAATCGAACCGCTTGACCTGTTTTAAGTGGTGGTGAAGGGGTATGGATGGTAAAGGGATTCAGAATATCGTAGACGGGATCAGAGAGCAGGCAAAACTGAAGAACAAAGAGGCATGTTATGAGCTTTTAAAAAGACTCATTGAAGAAATAAAGAGTAATGATGAACTCTCTTACTTGAAGAAAGAAGAGCTTGTGAAGTTTGTGAATCGGGCTTTTCTTCTTTTTCATGATTATACGGCGGCTGAAGCCTTTTTCAATGGACTGCTGGTACATGAAGAGACGACGGTGAGGAAAAACGGGAAATATACGGCAACTGTCCTGAATCTTCTTGGTGAACTGTATTATTATATGGGTGATTTTGATTCGGCGGAAAAGAAATACGATGAATCACTGGAAATCCGTAAACAGGAATTTGGGGATCAGCATCCGCTTACGATAGAATGTAAATCAAATCTTGCCTTGCTTCTTACTGAGAGGGGGAAATTCAGAGAATCGGAAATGATATACAATTCTATAGTCTCTGTTTATGAAAGAGAGATGAATGATTTTCTTGAAGAGTATCTCTATACGCTTCTGAATATTGGTTTGTTGTATTGGAAATGGGGAAAATATTCTGATTCAATCAATTATTATATAAAAGCTCACGAGATTTCAAAGGAGAGCGGTTTTAAGAAGTTTTCTGCGGAAGTAGAAAACAATATTGGTGTTCTGAATATTGAAACCGGCAATTACGAAGAGGCAAAAAGGTACCTGTCTGAATCTGAAGAACTATACACTGATATCTTTCCGGCGGATCATCCGTTTCTCATCGAAACACTAAACAATTTAGCGTTTTCAGAACTGCATCTTGGTGATTTTACATCGGCTAAATTGCTTTTGGAAGATGTCCTGAAGAAAATTCCGGAGAATAGAAGAAAACATTATATTTATGCTAAAATAGCAGCCAATCTTTCTTCAATCTATCTATCTGAAAAAGACTTTGAAAAATCTGAATCCATGATCAAACAGCTATTGGAACAGAAGGTTATTAAACTTGAGCCTGAAACTGCAGTTGTTGTCAGGTTAAATCTTGCAAAGATGAGGCTTTTTCAGGAAAGATACGAAGAAAGTCTGAGTATCATAACGGCTCTCCTTGAAGAACAGAAGAATGATTTTGGCGAAAAGACTATTCAATACACAAAAATACTCAGTCTGAAATCCCTCGCGCTGATCCAGCTTGAAAGGTATGACAAAGCGGCGGCGGAACTTCAGAAGGCCGTGGCTATTCAAAATGAAATCCTGTTTGACGTTTCCACCTCCTTTTCAAGGGATTATGCCTGGAACTTTCTGTACAGGATAGCGGATGATATCAACATCTATCTGTCATTTTTCGCTGAAAAGGGTGATAAGAGCCAGCTCAGCTGTGAGAGGGTATACGATACGATTCTGAAGCGAAAGGGGATCGTGTTTGAAACGAATATCGAACGGTACAGGAATCTCCTCAGTGAAAAGAACCCGCTTCTGAGAAAACAGTATGATGAGCTGATAAAGCTGAAAGAGGAGATCATCCTGAGGACAACAAAAGGATTTTTCCATGAGGCAAAAGAGGCGAATGAGACGCGTATCAGGGAACTGAACGATGAGATCTCAGTTCTTGAAAACAGGATCTCCATGGCGATTCCTTCCTATCGGCTGGAGAGGGAGATAAAAAATGTATCCCTCAAAACGCTTCGGGAAAGGCTGCAATCGGATATTCTGTTCGTCGATTTCTTTAAATTCAGGCGCTTTGACTTTGAGAATCCGCAGAACAAATTCATTGGGGAGAGCTATATCATCTTTTACATAGACAATGAAGGGATCCGGTATGAAATCATAGAAGATGCGGATGTGATGGATAAACAGATCAGGCAGACGGACATCAACAGAAATCCGGATAACAGGGGTGTCTCAGAGAGTTCTGAAGAAGAAACCGGTTCGAATGAAGAGATACTCGGTTATCTTTATCAGCGGATTTTCAGTGGAATGAAGGAATCCGGAGCGGAACGCTATTCAAAGCTGTGCATTTCAACAGATGGTGAATTCACGAAACTGCCTTTTGAAACCCTTTTAAATGGTGAGGGACGATATCTCATCGAAGATTTTGAAATCTACTACGTCAGTTCAGGCAGAAGTCTCATCCGGGCTGCTTCGACTATCAGGGAAAAAGAAGCCGCTGAACAGCAGAAAGATGTGATCCTGTTTGCCAATCCCGAATTTTATGTTCAGAATGATCAGAAAGAACCGGCCGATAAAGACAGAACGGATAGGTTCAGAGGGAGTTCTACTGTTTTCAGGAATGAACTGGATGAATTTCCACCGCTTCCCGGAACAAAGGAGGAAGTGGAGAAGATCAACACGTTGATCGATAGGAATAAGATCCGAAAGATCAGCATCTATTACAGAAAAGATGTCAACGATTCGAAAGTGAAACAACTCAATTCCCCGCTCATCCTTCATCTCGCCACGCACGGTTTCTACCTTGAAACGCGAAAGGACATCCACCCATTCTCAAGATGCGGGATTGCCCTGAGTGGTGTGAACAACATGCTGAGAGGGGAACACCTTGAACCGTTCCTCGAGGATGGTCTGTTGACGGCAACGGATTCTCTGTCTCTGAGGCTGATGGATACCGAACTGGTTATCCTCTCCGCCTGCCGTACAGGTGCCGGTGAGGTGCGAAACGGCGAAGGGGTTCTCGGATTATCTTCCGCTTTTTTATGTGCAGGGGCTTCATCTGTTATACTTAGCCTGTGGAATGTTCCTGACTTCTTTACGGTTGAACTCATGACCGCCTTCTATGAGGGAATATTTGCCGGTTACACCAAATCAAAAGCCTTGAGGGATGCCAAGCTGAAGATGATCGGAAAGCTCAGAGCACAGTGGGGAGAGGCACCTACCTGGATCTGGGGCGGATTCATCCTATTTGGAGATAATAACCCCGTCTTTGGCTGATGGAGTCAATAGTTGAAAAAAACACATTCAATAGCGGTAAGAGAATTAATCGAATTCATATACAGATCTGGAAATCTGGACAACCGGTTTATCGCACCGGAGCTCAACGAAAGTGCCATATTGGGGACGAAAGCGCATAAAAAGATTCAAGAAGCCTATGACGAGGATTATGAAAGCGAAGTCTTTCTCTCATTCCTGTATGAGACCGATGACATGCTTCTGTCCGTTTACGGTCGTGCCGATGGAGTCCGTGAAAAGGACGGGGAATTTCTGGTCGATGAGATTAAGAGTACACGCGTTCCCGTCGACGAGATAACGGATGTGCTGGATAAAAAGCATCTCTTTCAGTGTATGTGCTACGGGTTCATGATCTGCAGGAAAAACAAACTCAAATCCATAGATCTCCGTATTACCTATTACAACCTTGATGATGAGGATATCAAATACCTCGATTACAATTATCCGGTAGAGGCGCTTGAGGAATTTTTCAGAAGCCTTGTGGCCGAAGAGGCAAAGTGGCTGAAAAGGCGGGATGACTGGGAACAGAAGCGTAATGGAAGCATCGATGTCCTTCAGTTTCCGTTCGAAGCGTTCAGAAAGGGCCAGAGAAAGTTCTCCGTTGCCGTTTATCATACCATCAAAGACAAGAAAAAACTCTTCGCTCAGGCACCGACGGGGACGGGTAAGACACTTGCCACACTCTTTCCGTCCATCAAGGCCATCGGGCAGGGGCTCGGTGAGTCTATCTTCTATCTGACCTCAAAGACCATCACGAGGCAGGCCGTTGAGATTAGTCTGAATCTGATGAGGGAGAAGGGGCTTTCATTCAAGTCCATCATCATCACGTCTAAGGAAAAGATGTGTATCAACGAGGTGTTTAAATGTGATCCCTACAACTGTCCGTATGCCAACGGACATTTTGACCGTGTGAATGTGGCAATCGAAAACACGCTTGCCGAGAATGAGCATCTCAGCAGTGAACTGATCAGGAAAAATGCCGAATTCTATCAGGTCTGTCCGCATGAGTTCTCACTGGATCTTTCGATGTTCTGTGACTGCATCATCTGCGATTACAATTACCTCTTCGACCCGCGAGCCTATCTCAGACGGTATTTTGAGGAGAAGGGGGATTATATCTTTCTGATTGACGAAGCGCATAATCTACCGGACAGGGCCAGGGACATGTATTCCGAGATACTCGATATCCGGACGGTTAAAAACCTCATCTCGGATGCGGGAAACGCCAATAAAAAGATCAAAAAGGCTGCACGAAAACTCGAAACGGAAGCCGGTTATTTCCTGCTCAGTGGAGAGGAAGGCTCGATATGGGCCGATCCGAAAAATCCTGAAACACTGAAAGAACCGCTCGAAGCCTGTCTGAAAGAAATCGCATCCTTTCTCATGCTTCCGGGGTACAACGCGATGAAAGAGCAGATGATGGAATACTTCTTTGAACTCAACGCGTTTAATTCGGCACTCGAGCGGTATGATAAAAAGTATACCACCATCTACGATACCAGTGCGGATACGATAAAGGTCTTCTGTGCCGATCCCTCGGGGCATATCAAGGAGATGATCGGCAGGGGGAGAACGACGGTCTTTTTTTCGGCGACTCTTTCGCCACTCGATTATTATAAAAAACTCTTCGCCGCTGAGAATACGGATTACAGTCTGATCCTTCGTTCACCGTTTGAACAGCAGAACCTCTGTCTGATGGTCAACCCTTCCATCTCAACGAAATACAGAGTCAGAGAATTTTCCATCGGTCATATCGTGGAAAATATAGAAATCATCACGAGGCATAAAGGGAATTACATGATCTTCTTTCCCTCGTACAAGTACATGGAAATGGTCTTTGAGAAATTCGTCGAGAGAAATCCCGATGTAAAGGCAAGGAAGCAGGAATCTGCGATGGATGAACAGGACCGCGAGGCCTTCCTTGAATCCTTCGAACATTCACCAGATGAAACCTTCATAGGCTTTGTCCTGATGGGCGGGATATTCGGAGAGGGAATCGACCTCACAGGAAGCCGCCTCAGCGGTGCCGTTGTTGTTGGTGTCGGAATGCCTCAGATAGGATTTGAAAGAGATCTCATCAAGGAATACTATCAGAATGAGATAGGAAAGGGCTGGGAATACGCCTATATCTATCCGGGAGCCAACAAGGTGATGCAGGCGGTAGGCCGTGTCATCAGAACATCTACTGACAGAGGGGTTGTACTGCTGATCGATGATCGTTTTGTCAAGAAACCCTATACGGCAATTTTCCCTTCGGACTGGTCTCATGCCGTGAGTGTTCGGAATAATGATGAAATCGTCCGACGGGTAAATGAATTCTGGGGAATCTGAACCGCTTATATTTTCTTATGCAAACCTTACAAATAAAAACATAAATATGATAAACTAAACAAATTACAGATTGCCCCGGAACAATCAGGGGAAGTGTTTTGATAAAAGTGAATACGAGGAGTTGCAAAATGAAAAATCTCAAACTTGTAAAAAAAACGGAAGAAAAACAGAAGACGATTATCAGAGTGGGAGATCTTGAAATAGGAAAGAATCTCATCGTGATAGCCGGGCCCTGTTCTGTTGAAAGTGAGGGACAGACGGTTCAGACGGCTATCGGTGTCAAAGAGGCGGGGGCAAACATGCTGCGTGGCGGAGCCTTTAAACCGCGGACATCGCCATATGCCTTTCAGGGGCTCGGACTGAAAGGACTGAAAATTCTCGACAAGGCGAGAAAGGTAACCGGGTTACCGATAGTTACCGAAGTCGTTGACCCGAGGGATGTCTCATGGGTCTGCGAATATGCGGATGTGATTCAGATCGGTGCCAGAAACATGCAGAATTTCTCCCTTCTGAAAGAGGTGGGCCGTGTGGAAAAGCCCGTCCTTTTAAAACGCGGGATGTATTCAACACTGTCGGAGTGGCTGAACTGTGCGGAGTATATACTCGCCGAGGGGAACCCGAATGTGATTCTCTGTGAGCGTGGGATCAGAACCTTTGAAACGTATACGAGAAATACACTCGACCTCAGTATGATTCCGGCTGTGAAGAATGAAACACATCTGCCGATCTTCATCGATCCCTCACACGGAACCGGGAAGAAAGAACTGATCGAATCGATGATTTACGCTGCCATCTCTGCCGGAACCGACGGACTGATCATAGAGGTTCACAGAAATCCTTCAGAGGCGATGAGTGATGCCGCACAGCAGTACACCCCTCAGGAATTTGCCGAAATTATGAAAAAGGCAAGAAAACTTGATAAATTTATGAAAGAAGACTTTTAAGGATGTGATGAGAATGGATCTTGAAAGTATAAGAAAGAATATAGATATATTGGACGGGAAAATCATCAAGCTGCTCAACGACAGGATGGAACAGGCGGTGCTTTCCAGGAAATTCAAGACGGGAATACTGGATACCTCCCGGGAAGAACAGATCTACGAAAAGATAAGGGAAAATTCACAGAATCTGCTCAACGGTGATTTTCTTCTCGACTTGTACAAAACCATCATCACCGAGAGCAAGAACCTTCAGTCAAAGGATCTGAAACTCATGGCCTTTCAGGGTGAACATGGAGCCTACAGTGAAGTAGCCGCGAAAGGTTGGGATTCTGATTGTGTCCCAATGCCCTGTATGGAATTTGCCGACGTCTTTGAAGGGGTCAAAAACGGACTGTACGATTACGGGATTGTACCGGTTGAAAACACACTCGGCGGAATAGTCAGTCAGGTGAACGATCTCATGATTCATACGGATCTCTTCGTGGTTGGGGCCATAGAAATTCCCATCTCACATTGTCTTGTTACCTATAGGGGAAACGATTACAGGGAGATCAGAGAAGTCTATTCACATGTACAGGCACTAGCCCAGTGCAGGCATTTCCTCGCGAGAAACAAGCTGACACCGGTCCAGTTCTACGATACGGCAGGTGCCGCCAAGATGCTCTCCGAAAAGGGAAAGAAAAATGTTGCCGCCATATCCAGTAAACTGGCCGCTCAACTGTACAATCTCGAAATCATCAAAGAATCCGTAGAAGATCATGACATCAACCGGACGAGATTCCTCGTTCTCTCCAAGCGGGAAAACAAAGAAAGCGGGACAAAGTGTTCCATCGTATTTTCAACCGCACATAAATCGGGAACGCTCTTCGGGGTACTTGAGCAGTTTGCAGCCGCAGACCTCAACCTCACAAGGATTGAATCCGTTCCGAATCAGAAGGGAACCTATGCCTTTTTCCTCGATTTCATCGGCTCAAATGAGGAGGAAAACGTCAAGGAAGTTCTGAAAAAAGTGGCAGCCATATCGGATGACTTCAGGGTACTCGGATGCTATAACGAGGTGAGTGTCAAGTGAGAATATTTATACTTGGTGCGGGAAAGATGGGCCGGTGGCTGACGGAAGAACTCTGCCACGATCATGATGTGGCCGTCTACGATGCGGATGTCAGACAGATGAAGCACTTCTTCAACGTAACCCGTTTTAAAGAGATCGGGGAACTGAAAGCGTTTGAGCCGGAACTCGTTATCAACTGTGTCACGCTGAACAGCACGATAAAGGCGTTCGATACGATACTGGAATATCTTCCGGCAGATGCAATTCTTTCGGATATAACGTCTGTAAAGTATGGACTGGAAGATTATTACAGAAATTCAGGCTTCAGATTTGTCTCGACCCACCCGATGTTCGGCCCAACCTTTGCCAATATCAGAGACCTGAAAGAGGAGAACGCCGTTATCATCAAAGAATCGGATGAAGAGGGAAAGGACTTCTTCAGAAAATTCTTTAAGGAACTCAATCTGAATATCTTTGAATATTCCTTTGATGAACATGACCGAACGATGGCGTATTCGCTGGCGACCCCCTTTGTCTCCTCGCTCGTATTCGGTGGATGCCTGACGGAGGAAGCCGTGCCGGGAACGACGTTTAAAAAGCATATGCACATCGCTGAGAATCTCATGAACGAAGATGATTATCTCCTCTCGGAAATCCTGTTCAACCCATACGTCGTGGAACAGATACAAAAGATCAATTCCCAGCTTTCATTTCTGACCCATATCATCAAAGACAGAGATTTTGAAGAGATGCAGAAATATCTGGATAAGGTGAGGGAAAACATAAAATAACCTGGGATTATCTTCCGCATTTAAAAATTCCTCCCTTGGGGGAAAGAGTGGAGTTCCAGGGAAACTCCTGGAAGTTCAGCAAAGCTAAACTTCAGGCCACTTGTGGCGGTGGGGGTTTCAAAAGCATAGAATGAACATTATTGTTAATAATCGTCTCATAACTTTAAATAGTTAGATTATTCAGCAGCTCCTCAAAAAAAATTATTCGAGGTAGAACATGACAAGAGACCAAATCAAACAAATCATCAGACAAGAACTCTTAAAACATAAAGATGTCAAAATCATCTATCTGTTTGGTTCAATAACAAAACAGAATTTCAGAGAAGATAGTGATGTTGATTGCGCTGTTCTAACCGAAGAGATAAATTTCTTTGAAAAATATCTTAAAACCAAGTTCATCATAGAGGAAAAAATCAATCGGGATCTTGATCTGATAGACCTGAAATCTATTGATCCCGGTTTTGCCGCTGAGATTGTCTCAAAAGGTGAATTACTCTATTCTGATCTGAAAGAAACGGCAATATCATACAAGATGAGCGTTTTATCCGACTACATACAACTTGAAGAAGACAGAAAACCGGTTATTGATGCTATTTATAAGAGAGGTAGTGTATATGGTTCAGGTAATATTGGCAAAGATTGAATCAATAGAACGATGTGTAAACAGAGTCAAAGAAATTTATCAACAGGGAACACTTGAAGAGTATCTTTATCAGGATGCGCTGATACTGAATCTTCAGAGAGCTTGTCAACAGTCAATTGACCTGGCCATGTATATCGTTTCAGAGAAAGGGCTTGGTTTGCCAAAATTCAGCAGAGAAGCCTTTAAAATACTATATGAAAATCAAATTATTTCTGAGATAACTTGTGAAAAGATGACTGGGATAATAGGATTCAGGAACATCGCCATCCATGAATATCAGAATTTAGATATTAACATCATAAAAAGCATTGTGGAGAATGATCTTGGAGATTTCGCTGCCTATATAAAAGAAATATTGAAGGATATTGAAGATTTTCAATAAAATACAGTTCGAACTGGAGGGAAAAAATGAGAAAACAAACAGTACTATTCCTTCTCTTGATACCTCTAATCCTGATCAGCTGCAACAGTACAACCTTCACAACTGTACAAGCGACTATCAAGGACTTCGTCTACGCCATAAACGGAGCGGAAATCAGCGACATCCTCAACACGACCTTTGACCTTGCCATCATCGACTATTCAAGAGATGGGACAGAAGATGAAAAATACACCTCTGCACAGATACAATCCTTAAAAAATAACGACACGATTCCGATTGCCTATTTCAGCATAGGAGAGGCGGAAGACTATAGATATTACTGGCAGGATAGCTGGAACTCAAATCCCCCTTCGTGGCTTGGAGAGGAAAATCCGGACTGGGAAGGGAATTACAAAGTCAGATACTGGCAGCGGGGATGGAAGACCATCATGTTCGATTACCTCGATAAAATTCTCGCACTTGGATTTGAAGGCGTGATGCTGGATATCATCGACGCCTACTATTACTGGTCGGAAGAAGAGGGAGAAGTCAGCACACAGTTTGCCGCAACCGAGATGATTGATTTTGTCTGTGAGATTTACACCTATGCCGTCAGCAAAACGGGTAACAGCCATTTTAAAGTCTTTCCACAGAACGCCGTTGAGATTCTCGACTACGACACCACCGGAAAATACCTCAGCCATATCACCGGACTCTCAATCGAAAGCCTTTTCTACGAAGACGACAAACAGACAAACAGTCAGGATAGAGGCTACCGTCTCGAATACCTTGAACGGTATAAAGATGCCGGAAAACTCATCTTAGTTACGGATTACATCTATCCGGATATGACCCAGATCAATGACTTCTATTCAAAGACAAAGGCACTTGGCTTCATCCCCTATGCGGCGGACAGATCTACCGCCCTCGATTCGGTCATCACTATTCCAAATCTTCAGCCATCAAAGAATTAATGAACAGGTTCTAATTGAGGGCGTTGAGGAATTACTGTTGCATAATTGTGAAGAGTGAGGATTAAAAATAGACGGGATAAAAAGGGTACAAACTAACTGTCAAACTTTTTGATTGACAAAATACTTGAGAAAAGTTTGACAGTTTTGAAAGGTTATTTCACCGTCTTTTTGTTAATAAAACTTATATTACATTCAAAGGTCCTATTCCAAGGGAGCGAAAAGATGAGATCCTGAATATGATAGTCTTTGAAATATTTTTTTAGGAATGCCATACTCATTTCATGAAAAAGAGTGATAAATTTATTGAGGATTTTTGAGTCATTAGAAACTTTATGAATATCTTCACCACTGGTTTTTAAATCCTCTTCGAGTCGAGCCCTGTAGATTCCCTGATAGAGATGATCGTCGATAAACCGTTTCAACAGGAAGGAAGATAATGCGACTTGATTTTCATTATTGGATCTTGCAGCTTGGGCAAGCAGGGTGCCAAGACTGTTTGATGCCGTATTCCAAGCGGAATACCCTCGTAGATTGTTTTTGGCAGTATTCAAAAGGCGCTCTACGAAGGCCGGATTGGATCCGTTCGGATGAAAGACGTCCAGGATATACAACGACTTTCCACTGTCATTTAATTCTTCTAATTGGTTCAGACTCTTTTCAATACTGGAACCACAGATCAGAATCACACGATCGGCTTCGTTGGTTTCATGAAATCCCGTGAGCCTTGCATGAGAATGAACGTTCAATTCAAAGCGTCTGTCCTCATATTCCATCACCTTTTCCTTCGTTTCACGAGAATCGTAAACGATTTGTATATCCGAATGGTTGAAGGTACGGATGAGCAGTTCTTGGAGCACTTCGTCTGCCCCGTTGTGTATAGAAACACGATCACCGATCCCCATTTTTCGTGAAATCTCATCGAGTATTGACAGTTCTTCGGATTGCGGTCCGCCCACAAAAGTATCTTCTTGTGCAAACACGACGAGATCCGCCGTAGAACTTCCAACGAGGTCAAGGCAGTTCAGGTTAATCCGATGATTTCTGTTTCGAGCATCCCAATAGCTTTTGATGAGTTCCTTTGGGAGTTTTTGCGTGTGTTCGGACAACCGATCCGAAGCTTGAGCGCGTGCGTGCAGGTAATCGTTTATCGCATCATAATGCCGTTGTGTGAGTTGTGAATCCACCGTTATCGAAGCTCTTCTGACGATTGAGGATAAGAAGATTTTCGATTTAGGCCGTCTCCTTTTAAGCTGTTCGATCTCTCGAAGTCTCTGTTGTGCCTGCTCCAGCGAGGTGAAGTCCTTTCTTGAGGAAACGAGTCCGCCATAGCAGAGCATGTCAACGGCTATCAAATAAAAATCGGCATCCGTTTTGGCGAGCCACTTTGACACATAGGTCATATCTCCTTCCTCTCTGAGATTGCCCAATCTGTCCCGATTCGGAAGTTGGATGTCGAGGGCGTAACCTTTTGAAAGATCGATGAGAAAATCGTAATTTGGAGGACGATTATCCATCGGTAAAATGGCAATTGTCACAATATTCCTCCCCCCTTCAGTATCTCTCCCTGAATGGCTTTCGGCTCGACATCTCGAACGGCAACACCCTTTTGTGAAGCCATTGCCGCACAGATACCGGCCGCCGTTCCCGTAGAGGTGGCGAGCGGGCTTGTTCTAACGGCAGAGAAGGCCAGATGATTGGCGCTGACGGCGCGTCCACAGAGCAGGACATTTTTTAATCTGCGAGGAAACAACGATGACAAGGGAATCTCATATTCTCCCGGATAGGGAATTCTGATTGTCTTGAGCGCCTTCGAATCGGGGATGTGTATATCCACAGGATAGGCGCCTACGGCAATACTGTCCTTGAAATGGCGCCTTTCGAGCAAATCGTCGAGTTTGATGATGTAATCCCCACTGACATGGGTCGTTTCTCGTACGCCGATCCGGTAGCCTTGTTGAATCAGTGTTACTTCCTCAAACCCCGGTATCTCATTTCTCAAAAATTCCAGGAAGGTCCAGATATCGAGATTTCCAGCACTCTGTGCCCGTGTGATTTCGGCAGGATCTTCTCCATACCCGTTGTAGCGGCTTGTGTTCATGATGATGCGATCCCTTGAAAATGGAACCTCAAAAAAGAGGAGACGATCTCTTTGAAAATTAATCCCGTAACTGTTCAGTTTTTTCATTTTACCGAAAAACCCGGCGACGGCGAGGTAGTCGAATTTTGGTTCTTCCGCCAACACGAACTCATCCGGATGAAGCTGAATGTAATCGATGATTTTCTCTCGGTTGATTCCGCCCAATTCGAGAATTTGCGACATGGGTTGAGCTGTCTGTCTAAAACCGTCTCCTTCGATATAAGGAGCACCAGCCCGTATGCATAAGCTGCCGTTTCCGGTGGCATCTATGAAGGTGGATGCCTGAAACCAATTTTTGACTGTCGGTGTGATCATCTCTATTTCACAGATCGTCCCTTGATCCTGACGGATACGGTTGACCAATCCACCGAGTATATAATCTACACCCTCTTCCATGAGCAGATGGACCAACACAGTTCGGAGTTTATCGGGGTCAAACGGTGTGATCGTTTCTACAAATCCGATGGGGTCCTTGATATGTCCATAACTTCCGTTGATCTTGATCAGTCTTTCCACGATTTCTTGTCCGATTCCTGCGGAGACTTGTCTGCGGGGGGAATGAAAGGTCATCATGGGATTTACGAGCGATGTGGTCAACACACCCCCTAAGGACATATCCCTTTCTATGAGGAGAACGGAAGCCCCCATTCTCTTTGCCGCAACAGCTGCACATATACCGGCAATGCCGCCGCCGACGGTAATTACGTCGTATCGTTCTTGCATCAACTCACTCCTTTGTCATTTTATTCCCGAAGTCAAAGCGGTATCGGTAAAATATTTCTGAAACATGATGAATATGATGACCACGGGGATGATTGACAAGGTTGTTGCAGACATCAACGGTCCCCAGTCTGCCGTATATCTGTTTTTAAAGACCTCAAGTCCAAGCTGCAAGGTTCTCATCTCATTGGTGCTCGTTACCACGAGTGGCCAGAGAAAATCGTCCCATGCCTGTGTAAAGGTGAAAATAGCGAGTGATGCGATGCACGGCTTGCCAAGCGGCAGAAAAATTTTCAAAAAGATACCCGCCTCGCTGGCCCCGTCTATTCTTGCGGCTTCGCTGAGTTCCTTCGGAAATTGCATATAATATTGTCTCATGATAAACACCCCAAAGGCATTCATCACGTGCGGGATGATCAATCCGGCATAGGTATTCAACAACCCCGTTCCCCCTTGTCCCAGCAAGTTATTCCCGCCAACGAGTGGGAATGATTTTGCGATAAGGAACGTCGGGACCAGCGTCACCTGAACCGGAATCATCATCGTACTGAGCAAAAGTAAAAAGAAAAAGTTCTTAAACGGAAACGAGAGTCTTGCGAAGGCATAACCGGCCAGTGAGCAAAAGACGACGTTGAGTCCCATGGACAACAGTGAAACAATCAGGCTGTTGACAAAATATCGTCCAAATCCACCGGTGGTCAGGGCATCTTGGTAATGATCGAACGTGATCTCTTTTGGAAAGAGTCCCTGAGAGGTTGAAAAAAGTTCGTTGTTGGGTGTGAGCGACAGGGTTACCATCCAGAAGAACGGAGCCCCCATCAGGACCGCAACCAACAGAAGCAGGATGAGCGTTTTTACCTTTTCTTTTTTCTTCATACAACGGCCTCCTTTGTATGTCGCCATGTGAAACTTATTATCGAGAGCAGCATGATGATGATACCGAGAATAAACGACATGGCACTGGCGTAACCCATATCCATATAGTCAAAGGCCAGGCGGTATACCAGTAAACCGACCGTTGTTGTTGATTCGAGTGGCCCACCGTTTGTCATGACGTAGACTTCTGTGAAGGTCTGTAAGGTCTGAATCATCCCGACAACGAGTACGTAGAGATGAACGGGTCTGAGCAGGGGCAAGGTGATGCTGAAAAAACATCTCGTTTTCCCGGCACCGTCTATGGAGGCGGCCTCATAATAGTTTTGGGATATTCCCTGAAGTCCGGCCAGATAAATCAACATGTTCCAGCCGACACCACGCCATATCCTCATTCCGGCGATCGAGTGAAGCGCCGTCGATGTGTCCTGCAGAAAATAAGTTGTCGGCAGGTTGAAAAAGTTTAATATGCTGTTAAAGGCGCCAATTTGAGGGTCATACAACCAAAGCCATATCATGCTTGCGGCGACCATGGGGGTGATGACCGGAAGATAGTATATCGCACGGAACACCTTGATTCCCCGTATGGTTTTGTTGACGAGTATGGCCATGAGGAGTGACAGGATGATGTTCAACGGGACAACCTCCAATGAGAATTGCAGAGTCCTCAACACGGCGCCCCAAAAATCCGTATCCGAAAAGATTCTCAAGTAATTGGAAAATCCGATAAACGTTGGACTCTTAAATCCCGAATACTCCGTCAAACTGAGATATAGCGATATAAAGATTGGTGAAATCCTGAATATGATGTTGTAGATTATTACAGGTGCGATAAAGACAAAGGCCGTTATGGCGATGCGTCTTTTCATCGTGTTTCTCTTTTTCACGCCCATTAGTCCTCCCGTATATTTTAGTGACAAAAAGCCGGATTCGAGTCTTAAAGAATCCGGCTCCTTTTATTCTATTTTAATTTGTTTATTTCACTCGCGGCTTGCTTCAAGGCCTTTTCCGGATCCATCACACCTCTCACGGCTCTTTCGAGATATTTCACGAGGATATCTCTGGCTTGAACCCAGAATGGGATGTTGGGGTTTGAATAAGCGAATTCAACACCCTCAATGTATTTTCTTAACATGGGATTGGATTTGACAAATTCCGCGTCAGTTGCGGATTGTCTTGGCGGAATACTGCCCAGTGCCTCGTTGATCTTGATGATAGAGTCCTTTGAGGTGAGGAAAGACAGGGCTTTAAGGGTGCTGTCCAAATCTTTGGTCTTTTTCGATACCATGAATCCCGCAAAGGAATAGAATCCGGCCCTTGTGATCTTTTTTGGGGGGATAGTCAGTTCGATTTCCGTGTAGGCTTTTGGAGAATACTTTTTGATGGCTGCCATGTTCTCTGAATTCACGAAGGATATGGCCGCTCTTCCCGCTGCGATTGGAAGTAAATTGCCGACGGGATTCAATCCATATTCGGAAGATACCTTATCCGTATGAATGAGATCGACGTAATACTGTAGGGCTTCGATTCCCTCTTCGCTGTCGAAAACGGGGTTGAAGTCGTCATCAAATAACTTTCCACCGTTCTCATAGAGGAAAGAGGCCCAAACCTGCTGAAGATCAATCCCGGAAACCGGTAAATTGATTCCGGCCACTTCAAAGTTTTTTCCCGCTCTTTTGGTTGTGGCGAGGGCATGTTCTCGAAGCTCCTGCCAGGTATCCGGTGCATGATCGGGATCCAGTCCGGCCTCCTCGAAAAAATCTCTTCTGTAAGCCATCAGCCAACCGGAACCAAAGACAGGCACGGCATACGTTTGTCCCTTGTACAGTCCGGAGGTCATTGATCCTCCAAAATCATCCGGCTCTTCCAGTTTGCTGATATACGAATCGAGTGGCATGATAAGGTCATTTTGAACAAATCCGGCAATAGCTGCCTGTCCATGCATGAAGATATCCGGTCCGATTCCGCCGGCTAATCCGGTGGTGAGTTTTGTGGAGAGTTCCCCCCATGGAATGAACTCAACTTGTAGATTCAACCCGGGATTGTTCTTTTCAAAGGCGGGAATCATTTCGTTTTCCACCACATCAATGAGACCTTTTGTGGTCCCGGCGAACCACACGGTTACCGTTTCTTTTGAAAAACCGGTGAAGACCAACAATAAAACCAACAGAAAAATCCAAAATACCTTTTTCATTTCTCTTCCTCCTCAATAAAGTGTTGACTCAATTTACGCGTTCAAAGACTTCACGATTGTTACCAGCCCCCGTTCAGCGCATAACATAATCTTTCTTAGTGTCGTCCTTGTTTTTCGTTGTAATGGTGTATGACCTTGGAATAAGTCCGTATTACCCCGCCGAATGTGTCCATATCGACCCCGGTGACGACCGGACCTATTATCAATCCTCGAAATCCCAAATCGAAGAGAGGGGCGATTTCATCGG
>ERZ795057.361-NODE-361-length-48439-cov-8.000992_pt1 | contig 48439 bp, 75 predicted proteins | sample MGYA00375141_ERZ795057 | MGnify/ENA primary metagenome ERZ795057 (study PRJEB30186, sample SAMN05720163) | activated sludge metagenome | isolation source: Anaerobic digester | place: Hong Kong | collected 2015-01-26 ...
TTGCTATTAAAGTCCAGCCGTTTCCTTCCATACGATTTACAAGTTTTTCAAGTTCTGATTTGTGTGTCATTTTTATTTGTTCGCCTAATCTTTGTTATACGCCCTTATTTATTAATTTCCTTACCACAAATCTTACATCTATATCTTCTTACATAATACTCTTTTGGAACACCAATCATTTTCTCAAAATCGTGTTCTCCTTCATTATTTAAACAAGGTGCTTTTTCTGATGAGTAAGTAATTCTTAAATGTCTTTCAACAATAAACTTCTTTCCACAATTATCACATTCTTGTTCTCCTAAATCTCCTTCATTTATTCCTTTTCCAACTTCCCAACTATCAATATTCTTATCTCCACAATAAGGGCAAGTTATTTCTTCTTGATATTCATAATCCATTTCATCAATTTCATTGTCCATTTTAATTACCTCGTATTTTGATTATAAGTGCAGACGGCAGGATTCGAACCTGTGTGGAACGGGTGTCCATAGTTGCTTCCACGACATTGACTATGTTTTCTTCCCGTTGTTGTTACCTATCAACTCTCGTCTGCATAAAGTGGAGCTTGGAAAGGATATTGATATTCCCTAACTTATCAACTTATTAGCGAAAGAGATTAGTGATAGTATTACCAACTTCCTCCCCTTAACCAACTTTCAGCCCCTATTGGTTATCATGAAACCCGAAATTGGTTCGGATTATGAAGTTAAGGAAAATCTTGCGAGGATAGAAGTTGTTGTTGCCATTCTTTACTTCTACCATTTATAATGAAGACCAAAATGGTTTTTCCTTTCGCATTTTCCTTAACCAATCCTTTGAGAGACTTAAAAACCCAATTAAGACCTCGCAGGTATCATATATGAATGTGATTAGGCATTATCCAAACATTCTTCATTTATTTTATTTGTAACCTTTAAAATACTAAGTAATGTTTCTATATCAAAATCATTAGATATATCCATAGCATTTACAACTATGTATGGGTGTATTCCATTACTCTTTGTTTTAATTTGTATTTCCATCTTTCATACCTCATCTTTTTGTTTAATCTTCTATGTAACTACAAATTACCTTGGACTTACATTCTGGACAATATGTAAACTTACCTTTGTGTTCGTCATCTACTTTAACCATAAACTCCAAATCACACCAATCACATTTATAATGTATCCAATTATTTAATGAAACCATCTTTCATACCTCATCTTTTAATTTCTTCCCAAGCAATCTTAATCAGTGTGCTTATAACTGAATTTAAATCCTTTTCTGGTAATGCTGTTTTTTCCCAATATTTCTTGAGATTAAATAATTCTTCAACATTACTTTCTGATAGTTCAACTAATATTTTATTCATTTTTCACCTTCTTCCTCTCATTTTAACTTTTTTAATCAAACCACATTTTTCACACTCAAATAACAGTTCAGTAATAACCCCTTCAAAACGATAATCTGAATAACTTTCTGTAGCTGTTAAATGATATGATGTTTTATATAATTCTTTCCATCTGTGATTACAAAACCACTTTTTTAATATATTAATCATCTTTCATACCTCATCTTTTAATTTATGCCCCAAAAAATTACTTAATTTTTTGTGTCTATCTCCAATTCTTTTAAAATTTTATAATATTCTGGCATTACTGCGACTTGTCCATCATATTCTGTTGTTAATACTTTCTTTATTGCTTCTCTTATCTTTGCTATATCTCTTGTGTGTTTTTGGATATACTTATCAATATCTATTGCTGGAAAATCTCCATTATTGATTAATCTTGTTTCTTCATCTACTCTTGCTTTGAAAAAACTCGGATGTGTCTCGGTTATGTCTTTCATCTTATAAAAACCTCACATTATATTTAATTTGCATCCATATAAAAAAGCTATAATCCCAAAAACAGAAATCGTCTTTTATTTTCTTTCCTGTTCTTCTTTCTTTTTCGCTTCTTTCAAGTTCTTCTTTAAATGTTAAGTTAGTCATTTTTCACCTTTGAGTTGTTTTATTCTTTTTGTTAAATCTTGAATTGTATCATCTAATAAATCATAACATTTATTTTGAATATAATGAACATTAATTCTATCTAATCTTCTTAATTGTTCCTCTAAAAACTTGATTTCGGATTGTGCTGATACCCAAAGTTTATTTCCAAAATTATCTAATTGGTCTATTATGTCAGAGTCAAAATCATAAGATTCTAATATTTCTTTCTCTGTCTTAATTTCTGGTTGTCCTGTCATTGTTTTTCCTCACACTTTAACAAAAAGTTTTTATATTCTTTAATAATTTGACCAACACTTAAATAATATGAGACCCACATCTTCTCAGAAAAATCCCCCTTTTTAAAAATTAAAATTAATGGATATTTACTACTTGGATAGCTGTTGTTTTGATTATCATTTTCAATTAACTCAAATTTCATTTCTCAATCCCCCACCTTTTAAACAATTGCTTTTTCTGTTCCTTTTCTTCAACAAATGTTGGTTCAAATTCTAAAAATGTTAGTTCCAAAATTGAATTAATAGCATCCATAGAATTAAATAAATTGTTTCTATCATCTAAAGACAATTTAATTTTACCATTCTCAAATGTATTATTTGAATTATCAATACAAGTTACACAATCATCTACTAATAATTTAATCTCTTGTATTGTTAATTCACCTAATTCTGGTCTTGTTATTAATTTATTAAAGAGTAATAATCTTTGTAGATTTGATTTTGTTATATAATTATCTACCATCTTTCATACCTCATCTTTTTGTTTATATATTGGTTCTCTTGTAAATATTGGTTTAACCTTTCTTTTATGTTTAATACACCAATCTTCCCAAATATCATTACAAAAATCTCTTAAACCTTCATTTGTTCTCAAATCCGATAATTTAAAACCTTCTAAAAACTCCCATTCATCAAACCATACATTTTTCTTAAAAAAATGAAAAACACAAGGTTTAATTTCCCCTCTTTGTGCATCAATTTCAAATGGTTTCTTAATATCAAAATAAACAAAAGCTGTTTCTTTTGGTTTAAAACTACCCATCATATAAATTCCTTTAATCATCTTAATTCCTCCTTGATTAATAACTTCCATAACCTAATCTCTTAAATTTCCACTCGTGATAAGGGTCACAACGATATGCTAATCCTGCTTTAGAATTTACATAATCATCATATTCTTCTCTTAATTCTCTTTCGCTTATTCCCATTCTTATTCCTCCAATAATCTATTACATTTATAGCAATGGTGTTTATTTCTATAAAAGTGTGTTTCTCCTTCGTGTCCACAATCTTTGGATAAGCATTTAGTTTTCATTTTCTTTAAATGTTATACCTAATTCTTTACATTTATTCTCAAATTCTTTTTTAGTTACCTTAACATTACAAATATAGTATTTTCCCTCTTTTTCTAATTTAAGGTTTCTACAATATAATCCATAAGTTAAGTTTTTACAAGAGTAACAATAGTTACAAGAGTCACAAGAGTCACAATAGTCACAATAGTCACAATAGTTACAATAGTAACAATAGTTACAAGAGTCACAATAGTCACAAGAGTTACAAGAGTTACAAGAGTAACAATAGTTACAAGAGTCACAATAGTTACAAGAGTCACAATAGTCACAATAGTCACAATAGTTACAAGAGTTACAAGAGTGACAAGAGTCACAAGAGTTACAATAGTTACAAGAGTGACAACGCTTGTTAGTATTTTTTTTAGTTTCCTTTTCTTTTAAATCAGAACCCCACTTATAATCTAAAAGTTCATCTTCATTCATCTTTAATATTTCTTTTTTAGTTTTCATTTTTCACCTTTGTTTAATTTATTAAACTCTGGAGACTTGTCTCCTGAGAGTTGTTTTATTCTTTCATTTATTTTTAATCCTTCTACTATTGTCATTTCATTAGTGTCTAAACTTTCTAAAAACTTGATTTCGGATTGTGCTGATACCCAAAGTTTATTTCCAAAATTATCTAATTGGTCTATTATGTCAGAGTCAAAATCATAAGATTCTAATATTTCTTTCTCTGTCTTAATTTCTGGTTGTCCTGTCATTTTAGTCATCTTCTTCATCCAACCACTCAATATATTTACTAAATAATTTATTTTTTCTTATAAATTCAATATAAGGTTTTTCATATCTATTTTTGTTTTTCATATTCCTACCACCCGAATAAATTCTAATAGTTCTTTTTCACCTTTTTTATTTGCAGGAAAATTTCTTGTTTCTTTAAAAGTTCCTCTATTTATTTCACAGATAATTCTTTTTGTTGTAGTGTTTAAACTTGCAAATTCTCCAAATTCTTTTGTTCTTTCCTGTAAATAAGTAATCTTAATTCTTGATTTAACTACTTCCTTGTCTTTAAGTCTTTTAATCTTTTTATTGTCTCTTATTTCAAGTCTCATTTTTCAATCCCCCACTTTTTGAGTTGCTCTTTTGTTGCTTGATGAATGTTTCCAATTACTTTAGTAGGTATTTTTGGGAAATCTACATAAGCATCTTCTTCATCAAAAAACTTTACACAAAACCCCAGAATCCTTCTATCGTTATCTAAATCTCCTTTTATAATAAAGTCATTAAAACATACCTCTGCCTTAAATAAAGTGCCAAGTCCTTGTTTCATTTCTTCCTCTGAATTATAGTGCCAATGTATTATATCTCCCTCATATATTTCTTTTCCATCTTTGTCTTTTAATCCTGTGTATTGTCCTACGGACTCTGGGATAACTTCTATTAAAAGTTCATCTATATATCCATCAGAAATAAAATAATCAACAGATTCTGCTTCTTTTTTTGTAAGGATAGGACACATAAAGACCTTTAATCCAATTTTAATTATTGTTCCATAAACCCACTTGCCTTCTTTAGTTAGTCCTCTGAATTTTATATCTCTATTCATTTTCACTCATTTCCTTCCAAACCATATATGTATTTTTTGTACTTATTGTAACATATTTACCATGATTTTGATAATTAAAGTCACGAACTTCATTCTCAATCAATTCTTTTTGATTTTCATTCATCATTTTCAGTTTCCTCTTTTAATTGTTCTAACAATAAATTATATTGATTTTGTAAAACTTCTAAATCTGATTTGACCCAATCTACATAATCTTGTCTCAATTCTTTTAATAAATATTCATTGTAACTTTTATCATTAATACTAAAATTGTCTATAAATCTACATTTTAATTGTCCATAATATTCGTCAATACCGCTAATATCGTGAGACATATCCATATTAAAATGTTTATCAAAATATTTTCTTGCTTTTTCTTCTTTTTCTTTTCTTGCTTTTTGTCTTTCTAATTCGTATTTTAATTTATTTAATTCTTTTTCTTTTTCCTCAATTTCTTTTTCGGTTATCATCTTACTTTACAAGTTAATTCTCCGCATTTTGGACATTGAAATATTGATTCATAACCAGGATAAGTGTCTTCTTCTTTCAATTCTTTTCCGCAATTATGACATAGTATCATATTACTTCACACCCTTTTTCTACTTGCATATCATAACTAAATTGGTATTGTCTGTTAATATAGTTCATTTTGTTTATATCACAGGTCAATAATCTTATTTGTTCAATTTCTGTTCCTAATACCATTTTCGGTTCTTTGAAATAAGCAGTGACATAACAATAACGTTTGTTTTGACTTAATGAAATACTTATTTCGTCAATGTTTGTTGCTTTTTGTTTCATTATATTATTTGGTTTATACAAACCTTCTTCGCATTTTGCTATGTTTTTATTTGTTATTGTTTCTTGTTGTATGCTGTTGTCTTTAGTAATTATCATTATAAAAGCAATTATAGCAAATACTGCAATTGTCTTTTTTATTGTCTTTTTCTTTATTTTAATTATATTGTTTGTTGTCATTTTTGTTCCTCGAACTGTTTTTTAATATAATCTAAATGAACCTTCCAATCAATTTGTTTTGTTTTTGTTATCCTCGTCACCACTTTTACTGTGTGAAGATTTATTCTATATCCTATATAATAAGTATGGGATACTGTTTTACCCTCACCAAAAACTAATCCTAGTTTTCCTAGTTCTTTTATAAATTGTTTTTTGTCCATTTTCTTAATATTAGTATTAATATCATAAATAATATATAAACCTTTCTATTTTTCAATGTCTTCTTTAATCTTTGTACCATCTTTTGTTAAATTTAGCAACTTGTTAGCAATTTCCATTTCTTCGTTCTTACGGTTCTTATCAGCTAACTCCTGAATTTCTACATTTAGATTATTATAATCATAAAACAATTTATCTGCTTTAAAGTGATGTTCTGTGAAGTTGTATTCATCTACCGTCACTCCTCGTTTGCATTTTAATAATATTAACTTACTCCATTTTTTTACTTCATCTGATAACTGTGTTGCTTCTATGTTTTGTATTAATTGAAGTGTCATTATAACATTATACATAATTCCATTCAGCTTCGGATCAATTTCCTTTTTGTTGTTTGATAAGTGTTTATGAATTTCCACTCCATCTGTTAATATAAACTCCTTAATACTGTCTTTTAGTTGATTAAGCTGGTTGTTTGTTTTTGTTGTATTATTATTATATTTATATAAATCAATAACTCTATCACCGGTGAACTTTGTTTTGATGTATTGTTGAAACTCTTCCCAGGGGATTTCATATAACTCCGGTAGTTTTGATGAAGTGTAGGTGCTCTGTCGTTGTTTGTCGTTTGATGCTGCGTCCTGGTTATCACACATCACATCAAATAGTATTCTACAACTACTAGGAATACTTCCTCCTGTTTTCCAGTCTATGTCGTTTAAAAATAGTTTATTTCTAACTAGCGTGATAGCCTTCGCGAGTGCTTCGTTTTTGAAGTTTTCAATATAAACTCTGATCGGCAACGATAAATTGGTGTTGTTTATATAATTATTAATCCATCTTAGTCCTCTGTTATGAGGCAGGTTGTCATCTTGGTGCTCGTATTTGATAAATTTAATATATTCTTCCTCAACCATCGGGGTATAAACGTTTTTGTAGTGTTGATTGATGTTTAAAAATAATAGTGGAGTATAGTTCTGTGCTACTGCTCCGTTGGCTCCTATTTTGGCGATGTTGATTTCGTCGTTTAGGAAGTTTTTGAGGGCGTTGTTTATGTTCTTGTCATCGTAAAACACTTGTGCTTCATCGAAAACAGCTAATCCGGCGCTGGTGAAAACTCCTTCCTCAAACACGCTTGTTAATTTCCCGTTTATTAGTTTTTTGTTATTTATACCGCCTTTCAACCCAGCAGAAGTGGTGTTGTCACCATTTTCTATGTTAATAAAGTCTTTGTCAAATGGGAGTCCGAATAAATGGGCGCTGTATGTTTTTGATAATGAGGTATTCCCCATCACACTTATAGCTATTTTGTTATAATTAAATAATAGTTTACTTAACCCAGATATCGTTGTGAATAATTGAAGCAACATTCCTCTGTCATTTATTAGAATATTATTATATTTTTCGTACATTTTTCTTATTCCAAATACAACATCTAATATCGGATGATACGGAACTTCTTTGTTGTTTGATAGATAATTTCTTGTTTCTTTTTCTACTTCCTTGTTAATAAAGTCTTCTGTTATTTTAACTTTAACATTTTCTATTCCTAGTATAATAAATGTCTGTTTGCCGGTTAGACCGTCTAAGTCTATGTTGGAATTAAATACATCTACTATGTATCTTCCCGGCTTCAAGTTCTTTTGAAAAGAATATAAATATATTTTATTTTTCGGGTCATTGATTAAGTGTGTTTCGTATAAAAACACTTCTTTCATTATTGAATTATGTGGTTTTGATGAATTAAGTGGTGTGTATTTTTGTCTTCCTTTATCATCAACATAATCATCACAGCCGTGAGACATTCCAGGACGGATTTGAAAAGGAAGATATTTTATTTTTTCGTTACATCTTGGACATGTTAATTCGTATTCACTGACAATCTTTTCTCCGAAGTTTGAAACTGTGAATCCCGGTTTTTTGATAAATAATTCATACTTATTAACTGTGTTAACTTCCTCTGTTTGAAATTTGTTTGATTTTTTTATTAGAGGATTTAATAAAAAGCCGAATTTTATTTTTTTATTTATTATTGTATGAATATTCTGAATGTCGATGGTGTGTGATGGTATGTAGAATGTTCTTTGTTGTGTGGTATATTGTTGTAATTCGTTTACAACTTCGGGGTTTTTGTTTATAAATTGTGATAAAGTATATAAATTGTCTACTTCATCATCTTCATCGTCTTCTTGTTTCCGCAGTTGTATGATGTTTTTTTGTTGTGAAAATATATTAAAATATTCTTCCAACAAATTTAAAAAGTGAGAATTAAAGAATATTTTTGAAGATTGTATATTTTCTTTATCTATGTGGATATTAGAAAATGGTGATGGTTCAGAGTTTTTAAATAAATTATATAATTTTTCTAAACTTTCTATGTGTGTTTCGTCTAATATTTCTTCTGGGTCTTTAAGATAGTATTTAATACTTAATACAACATCGGCGATGTTATCGTTAACAGAGTAAATTGAATAAAGATACGTTAGTAATTTCACAGAACAATAGCGAGAAAATTTATAATTATATACATCACTTATTTTCTTACGAAGTCCTTTCATATTACTACGAAGATTAAAGCTACTCATTAACATCATCCCCGTTATTGACTGATTCAGATAATGTTATGTCCGTGTATTTTCCTGCCTTATTTTCATCATATTTTTTATATTTAATCTTCAATATTCTAAACCACGGGAGTTCTATGATATTATTATTATTATTTTTAAAAGTAACAGTTGAAGTATCTTTTGTTAATATAGTACAGAAGTCGCTTATCTTAGTTCCATCATCATTAGTATAGACGATGATAGCAGTGTTATTATCTTTCTTATCCATTCGTGTTCAGCTCCAATTAAATAAAAAATAAAAAGTATAAATTATTAATTTTAATAATAATATTTAAATATTTCTAGTTTGAAGTTGAAAAATGTTGATTTTTAGAGGTTTGAAACTGAAGTTACAGTTTTTTTAGAGGTTTTTTGATAAGTGCAGATATATCGATATAGTTGCAGTTTTTAGTGTTTTTTATACATCTGAAGTTACAGTTTTTTGTGAAAAGTGTACTTGATAACTAGAAGACGTCTAGTTATTAAATCTTAAACATTAAGAAATGTCAAGTTACAGTTTTAATGTCAAGTTACAGTTTTTTGTTGTCAAGTTACACTTTTTTGTCAAGTTAGAAATCTGATAACTAGAAGACTTCTGGGTTAGTATTTTAGTCGAAGTTGAAAGTTGGAGTTAATATTAATTTTAATATTTTTGAATTTTTTGATTAAAATGAAAATTTGTATCTAGAAGACGTCTGGATAACAAATCTTTAAGAATTAAGAAAAGTGTAACTTGAAGGGTACTTTTTTAAAAAAAGTGTAACTTGGGGTATCGTTTGTAACTTTTATATATAAAAATTTGAATATTGAAAAGTGTAACTTGAAGGGTACTTTTTTGAAAAAAGTGTAACTTGAGGTATCATTTGTAACTTGAAGATTTTGAAAAAGTCAAACAGGTCGACATAGTTGGAGTTTTTTGACTTTTTTGGTCTTCGACGAAAATTCTTACATAAAAGTTAGTGAGAAAGTGGTAAAAAATACATAAAAAATATATAAAATATAAAATAAAAAAACATTTTTTAACAGAATAATAATATATATATATAATATACTTATATTTAGCTTTTTTCTTTATTTATCTTTTATTAAGATTTGTAACTTGTAGCGAAAAGTGTGAATCGGAGGTCAAATAGGGTTCCGTTTCAAGTTACAAGTTACAAAAGACCCTTCAAGTTACAGTTTTTTGTTCGAAGTTACAGTTAAGTTACAGTTTACCTCCATATAGCAGACAGGATTGAATTATGTAGAAATATGTTGAACAATCAACAATAAGCAAAAGGAAAGTTTAAATATTATGTTGATATTTAATATTTATGGAAAAAGCAGTAGCTAAGAAGGAGATTCCCAGAATCTTTTACGAATGTTTCAGTCTATGCAACAGCAGTCATATAGAACAATGCAGTTGTCATGATGACGAAATCAGAAAAGCAACTGATGAGTTCTATGAAAAGAATGTTGCTGATCTGACAGAACAGCAGAAGAAAGATAAGAATGTTCTAGATCAGACGAAGATGCTTTCTTACAATCAAGCAATCAAAAGTATCGGGAAACAGCTAGCAATCAAGAATGTCAGATGTCCATTGCAAGTCAAATACTACAGCGAATTCTTATCGACATTTGATGAAACGTATGATGTTGAAGATAGAAGAGTCGTTGAAATTCTGTCTTCTTTGTTTAGAATGTTTATTAAGTTGAAGATATACTACGAAAAGACACAGAATCAAGAACCGTTGTTAGTAACATACGATAAACACGGCAACAAGATATATCAAGCAAATCCTGTAGAAACGATGATATTGAACTACGAAAAGACAAGGATAGATGTTCTGGAGAAATTAGACAGAATTATCAACGGACAGAAATCAGTTGTCGGTATTATAGATTTTAAAGACGAAATGATAAACATCTATAAACATAAGCAAGAAAACATAGAAAGAAACCAGAAGACATTAGAAGATAGAAAAGAAGTTGATTAATATGTTATATAAATACAACAGAAAACAAACAGAAAGCACCTGGATTAACTATAATCAAACACCCAGTAAAGATGAAATCGGTTTCGTATACAAAATAACTAATATTTCTGATAACAGATGTTATATTGGAATAAAGAAGTTCTGGAGTATTAGAAAACTTCGTCCTCTAAAAGGAAAGAAAAGAACTAGAAAAGTTGTATATGAAACAGACTGGAGAACATACAACAGCAGCGGAGTGATACGAGAAGATGTTGAAAAGAATCCAAACAACTATAAAAAAGAAATTCTTAGAATATGTAGCACAGTATCAGAGATGAAAGCATACGAAGCATATTATCAATTGCAGTATTATATTAACGGAGAGTGGGATAAATTATACAACGAAATGATTAATCTCAGACTTAGAATAAGATGACGAAAGTAATTTGTACAGTTTGCGGAAATAAAGTAGATAAAGAAGACATATTAAAATATATAGGACATGATAAATGTTCTTACTGCGGTTCTTTAGATTCTTTTATTCCAGGACATGATAGATATTAAATAGAATTCTGATGATTTAAATAGAAAAAGCAGTCTTATATACTGTAGAATATAAATATTTATAAACACATAAGATATAATTACTATATATAACAACAAAGGTGAAAAATCAAATGACAAACCAAATAAAAATATTATACACCTTCACTTCAAATGAAGGACAAGAATTTGACAACGAAGAAAACTTTTGTGGTTACAAAACCAGAACAAAGTTATTAGAAAAAGTGGTTGATTGGGCAAAAGTAGCAGAAACCTTAGAATCAATCTATGAAATACCTGCTGATTATGGTGATGGTATTACTAATGCACACGTATTAGCAGTTGTTGATTTTGATACTAATGAATTATTAAGCAAAAATATTGACTTTTGGAAAGTTGGAGGTGATGACGAATGAATAGATATAGAGGATATGAATTAGATGATTGTGACAATGAAGACCAAGTAGAAAGTTGGAAGTGTGCTCAAGAGTAATAACTTTTGAGAATGGTCAATGTTAAGGTAAAACATAAAGGCGATGATGACCTTTATGTTTTTGAGGATAATTAAGAGGTGATGAAGAATGAATAAAGATAAAAAATGGACAAGACAAGAAGTCAAAGAAGTTAGTGACAAAGTTAACAAGTTGATTATGGCAAGGGACAGAAAATGATAAAAACATATGTCAAAAAGAACAAAGTAGACAAGATAATCGACATAGGGAAAAAGCTTATTAGAAAACAAAGAAAAACCGACTATTCGACGATGAAAAAGTATACAGATCTGGAAGGATTAGATACAAACGAAGAGGAATTGTAAAATGAAAGAAAAAGTATTTGATTATATGACAGCAGAAGAAGTTGATGCGTATCGTATGTATCAGACTATTCAGAAGAAACTTGATAAGATTCAGCAACAACTTGACCGAAACGGATATCAACGTTGTAAGAATTGGTTTTTTTGGAGGAAGCAGAACCATATACGAGTATTACTAGAAAGACAGCAGATGTATGAAAACATGAGAGATGAGTATTTATATGGACAAGCAAAATATATGAGGATTTATAATTCTCTTAACAAATAGAAATGTTTATATATTTTTAATGATATTTAATTATCTATATATACTTTGATGAAGGATTTGGTTTCTTCATTGATTTATCACCTCTTTTTCCAGGGAGATTGTTTGACGGTCTCTCTGGTTTTATTATAATATGAAAAAAACAAACAACGAAGATTTTCAGAAGGCAGTAGAATATTTTTCAGAAAATCCTTGTGAATTTGTTACTTCTACAATTGATTTTGAACCAACAACACAACAAGCTAAAGTTCTTTCAGTTATACCTGAAGCAATTCGTCTAAACAAATCAATAGCAATCAAATCAGGTCATGGTGTTGGCAAAACAGCAACAGCAGCATTGCTTGTTCTCTGGTATATAACCGTCTTTCCTGATGCTAGAATAATCTGTACTGCGCCCTCAAAAGGACAGTTATTAGATGTTCTTTGGCCAGAGATTTCTAAATGGCAGCAACGGTTTAAGTTCGGAGAAATGTTTGAATGGACTAAAACAAGATTCTATCATAAGATGTTTCCTGAGACTTGGTTTGCATCAGCAAGAACAGCAAACAAGCCAGAAAGCATGGCTGGTATTCACGGTGAACACGTATTAATAATAATGGATGAAGCCTCCGGTATAGAACAAGATGTTTATGAAACAATGGAAGGAGCAGAAACAGAAGAAGGAGCACTCAGAATATTACTATCTAATCCTACGAAGACAACAGGTGAATTCTATGATGCGTTTCATAGTAAGAAAGATGACTATTTAACATTTACATTCTCCTCTCTAGATAGTGAGAGAGTTAAGAAAGACTATGCAAGCAAAATAGCAAGAAAATACGGTAAAGACAGCAATGTATATAGGATAAGAGTGTTAGGAGAATTTCCGTTACATGAAGACAATACAGTCATTGGAATTGATACCGTTGAAAGAGCACACGAAAGATATCTAGATTTAGATGATAAAGAAAGACAAAATATAATTAATAATTCATTCGAATTTAGTTTAGGAATAGATGTAGCAAGATATGGTGATGATGAAGCATGTATATATAGTAATTTTGAAAATCGTTTGATTAAGAAAGAAGTAATACTAAAAAAATGTTCAACAATGTCTTTGGCAGGACAAGCTGTTGCTCTTAGAAACGGAAAGTATAAAGATATCAAGAAATGTTATTTTAATGTAGATTTAACAGGAGTTGGTAATGGAGTTGTTGATAGATTGATAGAACTTCGTGATGAAGGGATTCTTAGATCAGAAGATGTTATAAACGGAATATCAAATAATGGTTCAGCAATGAATAAAGAAGAATATGGGAACATCATATCAGAATTATGGTTTGAATTTGGTAATATTCTAAAACATGAAGCAGGATTAGAAAGTGATGATTTAGAAGAAGACAATAATCTTCAACAACAATTATGTAGTAGGAAATATGATTTTACTAGCAAAGGACAAAGAATTATTGAGAGCAAGAAAGTTTTAAAGAAAAGATTAAACGGTACTTCACCAGACAGAGCAGATGCTGCAATTTTAACTATAGCACACAACTTATTTTCAGGAGAAATATTAATTTCTGATCCAGATGATAACAAGAAAAACCTATCTGATACAAAAGTTAAAGAGAAAGTTGAAGACTTTCAGCAGACAAGCATCAAAAATAGATTAAAATTCTATAAAAACAGTAGAAATATTTAAATATTATTATTAAAATTATATTATTAAGATGGAAGTTCTAACTAATTTAATTGAAATAAAGAAAGAAAAAGACAAGTATTTATTTACAAAGAAATATAAAGTTTTAATGTCAGAAGATGAATATAAAAATAATATTCAAACGATGAAAAAACAGATTAAGACTGCAGATCAGATAATAAAAAACAACGACTTTTATAAATTATCCAAAAAACTAGCAGAAGAATTAAAACAAAAACTAGCAGAAGAAAAAGAAGCACTTAAAAACTTTGATAAAAACTATGAAGAAGAAATAAAGAAAGAAATTGAAAATTTAAAAAATCAATTATCAGACGAAGACAGATTAAGAAACAAAAAAATTATAGAAGACTCTATAAAAAATCATTTGAAGTTCAAAGAATTAAAACTTAAACAACTTCAAGAAAAAATAGATGACTTTTTAGACCCAATTAAACTTCAGAAACAAGATGATTTGAAGATGCTGAAGTTATATGAGGAATTAGGACAGATTGATGGAACAAAAGAAAATCAGAAAACCGAAACCGCCAAGAAAGATAGTTAGAAAAATAGAATCTGTAGAAAAAAAGACAATATTTTACAAGCTAAAAGTCAAGCGGAATTCTATATTAAATAGATATTATTATCCATTTCTCTTCAAATTTCATATAAATATTAGAAAATTTGTAAAATATTTAATAAAAGAATTATTAGATTTACTATGGGTCGGAATATGGGGCATTATTATCACATTAACATTATATTTATTTAACTTTAATTACAACTATAAAACATATTTAGCATCAGTTGGCTTGGTTTATTTATCAAGACCTGTTTCTAAATTCATATATAAAATAAAACGAGGATAAAAATGACATTTCTAGAATTTTTAGATAATAAAAAAATAAATACAAACACTTCAACAAAAACTTCAGAAGATGTTGAAAGACTTTCTAATTTAGGAGCAATAAGTTTTGGTCCTGGAATTAGTGACAAAAAAATAACAAGAACACCGCATTACGAAATTCGAAAAGGAATTGAAATGTACGAATTGAATACAATAGTAAATTCGTCAATTAATCAATTAGTTAGTTTTGTAATTCCGAATAAAAAAATTAAAATTTCTTCAAAAGATAAAGCAACAGTTGAATATTTAGAGGAATGGCATGAACAAAGACAGAATATTATTAGAGAATTTAAAAATATATTAATAACACGTCTTGCTTGTGATAATGCATATATGGAAACAATTCGTTATGAAGAAGATGGAGTTAAAGTTCTAGATAATATATTTTCGTACAACGACTCAACAAGAATGTATGTAAATCCAGATGTAAAACCAGACGGATCAGATGCTTTTATATTAGAATTACCAGTAGGAATAAAGAAATTCACTTATCGTGGAAAAGAAAAAAATCCAACTTATCATGTTGTTAGATATATTAAAAACTATCAATATACTTTTGAAAGAGTATACGGAATTTTAGTTAGCAGTGACGAGATGGTACAATATTCAAGTGGTTGGAGCAGAGACAATATATACGGAAGAAGTCAGTTGATGTCAGCAATAGATGCAGATAATATTTTCAAAGAACTAATTTCAACATGGGATACTATAATTAAAACACGTAGAAAAGACTTGAAAATTTATTCAGTAGCAGATGCTGAGACTGGAAAAAGATATAGCCAAAAACAACTAGATGCATTAACAGATTCATTACAAGATACATCTTCATCATTTAAATTAATTAATATACCACTAAAATTAAATGAAACAGAAATAAGAAACGTTGGAACATACGACTTGTTTGAGAATATATTCGATATAGTAAGAAGAATGATTATGATGAGTTTATTACCACAACATCTTACTCCATGGAATGACAGTGCAACAACACAAGGAAGTGAATCTGCAATGCCACCATTTTTATTAAGAATAAAAGCATTGCAACAGGAATTTATACATTTTTTAAATATAAATATTATTAATGAAATAAGAAAATCAGAAGATTGGTTGGCTAAAGATGCTAGTTATGTATTTGATGAACCAATAATCATGGGACCAGATTATTATGTTAGAATGGTCACTGATTTAGTTAGTAATGATTTTATAAAACCAGAACAAGGAAAAAGATATCTAATGAAATTAGGGATAATAGATGAAGACATTCTAGAAGACAACGAAATTGCAACAGTTGACGGAAAAAATGATAATGAAGAAAAAACAGGTTTAATTTCTTTTGAAGATTTTTTGAAAAGAAATAAATTAATTAAAGAATCAATATGAAAAGAAAAATATTAAGAGAAGTCGATGTCGGAGGAAAGACAGTAACAGTAGCCGAAGACGAAAACTTCTATTATGTTTTTGAAGGAAAAAAGGAAATCTACAAATTTATTAAATTATATATTTCTAAGAAGATTTTATGGGATGTTAGCACCGACTATATAAAATATCTTAAAGCTTTACAAAATGAGTTTCTAAACGGTGACCTCCCAATTGACAATATAACAAAGAAAATTGAAAAAGAAGTTGAAGAAGAGTTTACAAAAAGATTACGAGATTTCTTTAAGCAAATTCCGCAAAATAAAAAAGAAGCATTTTTAGGACTAGATGTTTTTGGAAGTTTAAATAAAGCTTTTAGCGGTTTTAATGACTTCATCAATCAAAAAATAAATAATATATTACAAGATTTAAAAATAAATATAGTAGATGATAATGACGATGTAAATCAAAAAACAGATGTAAATACAAAGAAAATATTAACAGACAAAGTCAATATTATGAAGAAAAACATTGCAGACAATATCAAACAAACAAAAGATGTAATATTAAACGATATAAAAAATGATTTAACAAATTCAATGGCTGCTGATGTTCCTATATCAACAATACAAAAAGATATAGAAAAAAAATATAATTATAGAAACGGAGTTGGTTGGAAAAGCAGAAGAACAATTCAAACATCAATTCATAATGCAAATACTTTATTAAAATTAAACAAATGGCAAAACATGGGTTTCAAGAAATTTGAATGGCTGACAAGAAACGACCCCAGAGTTAGGGATTCACACAGAAAGAAAAATCATCGTGCTTTCAGTATTGAAAAAGCACTTAAAGACACAAAAAACCCTGATGCATATCCAGGAAAAGCATACAACTGTAGATGCACAGCAATACCTTACGAATAAAAATGACATATTGGGACAAAATAGGAAAAATGGATAATCTGCTTTATTTTGCAGACGAATGGAAGACAATAGAAGATGTTAGAAATCATTTCAACCTAACATCTGCAGAATCATGGAAACTATGGCGTAGAGTTATATGTAAATATGATGAATTTGAAACAAGAGACAGTCTACATCTGCATGCAGGCAGTCCAGTTGAATTTAGAACATCGCCTGCTTACTATGAAAACATCTTAAACAACGAAAAAGACAAAATAGCAGAAGCAGAAAAACAGAAGTAATTGTATTCTATAATAATTATTTTTATATATTAGTTTTGATGAATAATATATAACATGTTAGACTTTGAAGAATCAATGTTGCCAACAGGCTTAGAAAAAGAAATAAAAAAGTTAGTTTCTAATCCAGTTAAAGCCGGTATTACTATATTCTTAGTATATAAAATATTAAAACCATTTCTAAAAAAAGAATCAGAAAATTATGTTGATAGGTTAAAAGAAATTAATGATGATACTTCTGATTGGACTTCTACTAAAATTCTTTCTTGGAAAAAGAAATACAAAAAACTAGAAGTGTCTGAGGCGCTTTCTGGTAAATTGGATTGGGAAAAGAAGGTTAATACTAACGTAGAAATTAAATGGTCTTCTTGGTTATTAGGAAAGACACTCTGGATAAAACCAGAATTGTTAAAAAATAATAATAAAATGTTTTTGTTCTTCGTAAATAACAAAATACTAAGTAGACATAATAATATTAAAGATGCAAAGAAAGCACTAATAAAAGAAATGGAAAGATTAGACAAAGAATTTGTTAAGAAAAATCCAAACTTTGGAAAAAAATTAAAATAACGAGGAAATTAAAATGCCAGACGGAATACAAGATGAAAAAAAATGGGACAAAGCTAAGGCTGAGTTCAAAAAACAATACAAAAAAGAACCTAAAAACTCTTCAGATTTTGCAATCGTAGCTCAGATATATAAGAAAATGGGTGGAAAGTTCACTAAAGAAGCTTTTGAATTAATTGAACAAATTCAAGGTTTAATGTTTAGTGAAGGTAAAGAATCAGGAAATAGTTATGTTGAGAAATTAAAATCATTTTTCGAAGCTAGTGATAGGTTAAAAGAAGTTAAAGACAAAAAAGGAAAACCGATTCTTGGTGGAGTAAAAGTAAAAACTCCAAATGGAAAAATAGGCTATGTATATCAATTTGGTCCAGATGGAGATATTAGAGTTACTTCTAAGCCACAAACTGGGTTAATTGGGTGGTTTAAGCCTAATGAATTGGAAGTAATAAAGAAAGAAAGATATATCGAAAGATTAGTAGAAATTAACAATGCTAATTATTCAACAGAAGCTTTGAATCAAAAACAAATGACTGCAGTTAATGATTTAATTAGCGCTGTTGATATTTACAAAAATTTAAGATTTGTATCATTTTCGTTGTTAAACGATGCAGATATAAAAGAATTTGATGAAATTGTAAAATTATCAAAAAGACAACAAGACTTAGTTAAAATAGTTTCAAAAAAATTAGCAAATAAAAATAAAGAATCATATAAGGATGATAATATAAATAATTATATAGAAGAATTAAGAAACATGAAAGAAATGTTTAATGAAGAAGATATATATAATTTGCTTGATAAAGAATTTAAAGTCAAATCAAAAATAAAAATTATTTTAAAACACAAAACAGTAAAAATACCAGTTACATTAACTCCAATAATTACAACAAAATCAAAATCAGCTATAGTAGATTTTTATATCGAAAATTATTCAGATTTAGATAAACTTGATGATTTTTTTATAACAAAGAAAAAAACAGAAATAAAAACAATAGAAAAAGAATTTTTAAAACAAATTGAGGAAAAAGTTCTTAAGAAAGTTTTATCTTCGAATAAAGTTATTTTAAAACATTATGAAACTGTTTACATATTTGGAAAATATTCTGGTTTGCAATTGTTTAAAGGAATAGGGCTTAAGTACAAAGGTTATAATAACGGAAAAGAATCATATATCGAAGAATTAAAAAATATGAAAGAAAAAGTTAATTATAAAAAATATATTAAAGATTTTAAAGTATTATCTAAAACGGATTTTTTAAAAAAATACAAAAATTTATCAAAAAAAGACTGGGATGCTTTGAATTTGCAATATAGATATAATTTAAATCATTCAAAAGAATCATATATCGAAAAATTAAGAAACATGAGTGAAAGATATATTGAAACATTCAAAATAGGTGACAGAGTAAAGATTAAAGATTCTAAGTATGGTTATTATGTAGTTAAAGTAAACGGTTCTTTCTTAACAGTTAAAAGAGATAGTAAAGATGGTGGAGGAGAAAGAACAGTTAATGCAAATCAATTAACAAAAGAATCATACATTGAAAAAATAAGAGAATTATCAAGCTCACAAATAACAAAACAATTAGATGAAGTTTCTATGATGATGTTTAAGAAAAAATATTCTAAATTATCTGATGAACAAAGAAACAAAGTCAATAAAGCAATCGGAAAATAATAATAATAGGTGAATGTTAAAATGAAAGAACAAGTTACAATTAACAAAAAGTGGATGGAAGCATATTCTGCAACATTCACTGAAGAAAAAGACGAAAACGGAAACAGAGAATTATATTTAACAACAAGGATAGTTCCTTTTAACGAGATAAGCAGAAACGGTGTTAGATATAATACTGAAAGTGTTAAGAAAACACATAAATTATTAGAAGGAAAAACACTTAATCATAACCACATAACAACCGGAGCAAATGTTTTACCAAGAGGAAAATGGATAGAAACATGGATTAAAGAAGGAGACGGTATGTGGGGAAAAGCTAAAGTTTTTGATACTAAATATAACGAAGATTATATTGAATGGCTTCAAGCAGATGAAAGCCCCAGAGTAAGTTTACAAATTTCAGGTAGCGCCAAACAATTTAAAGAAGAAAACACAGGTAAATGGCGAAGGGAAGCAATCATCACAGACTGGTTAGAATCTTCAACAGTAAATTTACCAGGATTTGATAACGCATCAGGTAGTTTTGCTGTTGCAATGGCTGAAGCTTTTGAAGAAGAAAATTATGAGGAGGATAATATGACAGATAACGAAAAAGAATTCTTTGAAAAATTAAATTCAATAAAAGAAAAATATAATTTATCAGATTATTCAAAAAGAAATTATCGAGAATGTGCTACTGAAATTATTAAACAAGCAGAAAAAGCTGTTAATATGACAAATGATGAAGAAGTATATGATGATTTTAAATTGATATTAGATACAGCAAACAATATAAAAAAGAAACTTGGAGAAAATAAAAGACCAAAACAAACAACAGTATCAGTACAAGATAAACCAGAAATATCTAGCAATACAACATATTAATAATTATTTTTATATATTATTTAATAAAAAATAAATATTAAGGAGGACTTAAAATGGATTCAAAAGAATTTATGGAGAAATACGAAGAAGACATGAAGGATTTTTCTGACATGAAAGAAAGCGTAGAATCTCTTAAAAATGAAGTTTCTGAATTAAAAGAAGCAAATGAATTAATGACAAAAATCATTGAATCTTTTAAGACTCAGATTGAGGCTCTTAAGGAAGAAAACGAGGAACCTGAAGCAGAACCTGAAGCAGAACCTGAAGCAGAACATGAAAAGGAACCTGAAGCAGAACCTGAAAAGGAACCTGAATCTGAAGCAAAAGATGCAAAGAAAGACGATGATGAAGAAGACGAAAAAGACGACGAAAAAGACGACGAAAAAGACGACGAAAAAGACGACGAAAAAGACGATGATGAAGAAGATGACAAAGATAAAGACATGAAAAAGAAAAAACCTAAAGGTCCAGAAGTGGAAAACAAAAGGGAATCTTTTACAATGGAAAAAGTGAATATCAAAAAAACATTCAGCAGTCAAGAACAAAAAATTGCTGAAGCACTAAATATGTAGGTGAATAAGATGAGTTGGATAAAAGGAAAACAATATTTTAAACCAGCAATGAAAAAACTCTCTGAGTGTAACATTACTGGTCTTGGTAATTCAGCTTCTAGTCCATTATCAGTTGAGGCAGGAAAATTATTATTAGAAAGTCTTAACGAAAATCAATTAGAAGCATTTGGATTAAATAGTACAATGAGAGAGTCTATACTCTCTGAAAATGCAGAAGAAATTAGAAGTTTCTCAGAAGACAATACAATGTCTAATTCTTCAGATTGGTATACCACTGTTTTAGGTAAATTCGTTTATTATAAAGCATGGAATAACTTTGAACATATTATAAATATGGCTGTTGTATACACACCAGCAGATTTAGGTATGCCAGAAGGAGCAGGAGCTTATAAAATACCTAAAGTGGAAGGAGCAACAGCAGTTAAATTATCATCTGGACAATTAGTTAATTATTCAAATGATGGCAAAGGTTCATCAACTTTAGAAACAGAAACATTTGGTATTGGAACTAGAATTAATCATAGATTAATTAAAAGAGCAGCAAAAGGAGCAATTCAAAAACTTTTAGTGGCAGCATCTGAATCTGTTTCAAGAGCAGTAGCTACAGATGTTATTAATAGCATTATAGTAGGAGCAGCTTCAGCTAATACACAAGCAGTTGGTATTACATATGAAGCAATTGAAAAAGCAAAAGCAGCAATCAGAGCAGCAACCAATACAAAAGGCGAATTATTCGGTTTTGAACCAGATAAAATTGCTTTCTCAACAGTTGGTTGGAGAATCTATGCTACTTCAACAGATTTCAAAACAATGGCAACAAGAGACCAAAGGATGACTTTAGATGAAGCATTAAAAACTAAATATAGAGTTATTCAAGACTTGTTAGCATTTCAAGCACCAATTATTTCAGTAACAAAGTCAAGTAAAGTTGTACATGCAGTTGTTGTTGATAGTAGATGGGCTGCTGGTTTCTTGAAAGAAGAAGTCGGAACTGTTGACGGTAGAATACCAGGAACATTAGACATGGAATCAATTGCATATATGGATGCAGGCATTGTTATTACAGCTTCTGAAGCTATTTCAGTTATAACTGCAGCATAAATAGGAGGAAACTAAAATGAATGCACAAAATGTAATTTTATCATGGGAAGCTGGTGAAGATTTAGTAGCTGGTGACATTGTATATTTAAACACTGATAATGAGTTAGTAAAAGTAGCAGCAGCAGAATCAACTGTAGCAGTTGGTATTGTTTATGCAGATGCTGACGAAGGAGATAATTGCTCAGTAATTGTTCAAGGAGTAGTTGATGATTGTCATTTACTTGTTGAAGATACAGATGGAAGTTCTGGTTACGATTCCGCAATCGGATACGGAGATCAGTTAGTTATTTCTGGAAAAGCAGCAGGTACTTATACTGCAGGTCAAGCTTTATCAGCAGTTGGTGGAACAGCACAAACTACTTCAGTTGAAGGAATGGTTGTTGGTAAATCATTAACAGTTGTTGCTGGTTCAACATCAGCAGATACATACACCACTGGTAAAGTATGGGTAGATTTTATGGCTTAATTGCTATAATAAATTTTTTATTTTTTTTTTTATTATTTTAACAAAGAAAACAAACTATAAGGGGAAAAGAAAAAATGATATTCGTAAAATTAAAAGAAAGTTTTCATAGGGATTTTTTAGTAACACTAAAAGGAAATCAATTTTTAAAAGGAGAAGTAACTGAAGTAGATGATACAGACAAAGAAGTGCAAGCATATTTACATAAATATTCAAGTTATATTGAAATTTTAGAAACTAAAAACGAGAAAAAACTTATTAAAGAAACAAAAGAAGAAACAAAAGAAGAAGAGGAAGTTTCAGAAGAAACAAAAGAAGAAGAAACTAAAGAAGAAGAAACTAAAGAAGAAGTTAAAGAAGAAATTGAAGAAAGAATTGAAGACTATGCAGAAGATTTAGCTGATGACGGAAAAAGAAATTACAGCAATGACAAATCAAAGAAAAGTCCAGGAAGAAAACCAAAAACAAAAAAAATCAAAGAAAAGTAAAAAATAAATTTTATAAAATTATAACTAACCGAATGGAAGGCAATGTATAATTACTAACCATTCCTCGTTATAAGGAGGAAAATAACATGGGAAATTTCAAACATAATCATCTGATAAATATAGAAGATGACCCACAACCGCAAAAAGAAGGTCCAGCATATGGAAATGCAATCATGGGCAGAGACCCTGATTCTGGTAAAGCAAAATTTTTACAAGCAATCGGAAATGCTCTATCAGTAACAAATGTTCCAGTATTAATAACTAGAACACAAGTAAATTCAACAAAACAACCATTATACGTCGGTTATGCATTATCCGGAACAGGAGAAGATGAAGAAGGATGGTTTATTACTAAAATGACTTACTCAGGAGGAGTAATTGTTGCTACAAATTTTTCAGAAGGAGAAGTTGCTTTTGATAAGGTTTGGGATGACAGAGCAACATATACATATTCATAGAGGAGGATAAGATGAAAAAAATATTAATAATAACAGCACTCCTATTATCTATGTTTCTTATATTGTCAACACCAGCAAAAGCAGGTTATGAGATGATATATAATCCATTAATATTTCAGAACTTAGATTATGTAAGGGACGGAAATTGGAGTGATTATAATGGAACTATGGAATTCAATTCAATAGATGTAGCTGGAGGATATGATGCAGGTGGAGTTACAATAGAAGAAAATGGAGATTTCTGGACTAAAGGAGATATTTATTTAGATAATGGGACAGTTTTTTTAATTACAAACCCAGTAATAAATGGGAGTTTCTATCCAAGTATAGATAATGCTTTTGATTTAGGAAGTTCAGATTTAAGTTGGAAAGAAGCATATTTAAATTCAGTTTATGCTGGAAACGGAAGTGCAACAAATCCAAGTCATTCATTTACAGAAGATTCGAATACTGGTTTTTATACCAGTGGAGATACTCTTTGGGTTACTTTAGGGGGAGCTGCAAGGTATTATTTTGGTGAAACTACAATGGGCTCAAGTTCATCCACAGGAGCAGGAATAGCAACTTCTGCATCTTCAAGTACAGCACCAGGACTTAGACCAAGACAAGCAGACCCTAATACTGGTCTTGGCTGGGTAAGTGAAGATATTTTAAGTTTAATTTCTGGTGGAGTAAGCACACTTCAAGTAGCTAGTACTTATTTAAATGCAAAAGTACCAATCAGAATGGATAATGATGTTTGGTTACAATCTTGGAATAATGCAAGTGACTCAGCTGTTAATATGTTTAAAGTAAATGAAGATGATGAAATACTTGTCGGTTCAACACTTGTAACAGGAAACACAGAAATCGCAGAAGATTCAGGTGCAGTAACACTTGTAGATATGGCAGTAAGTTCAGATACAACAGCAGGAGATGAAATGAGCTATGGTTTCAATATAGATGGAACAAGTGTAGCAAAAGTTTACTCACAAGCAGACGGAAGTGGAAGTATTGTAAACGAATCATTTGATGTAACTACAGATAATGGAATAAGAGTAGGAGCAAGTACTTCTGGGGACCAAGATGTTACAGTTATAAGTATTTTAGAATCAGAAGGAGTAACTGGACAAATTAAATGGGACGACGGATTAACTGCTTGGGATATGACACAACCTCTTGGAAGTTTTAGATTTACAGGAACTGCTGTTTCTATGACAGGTGTTTATACTTCACCAACTTGGAACGGACAAGTAGATGCAACTGGAACTGGAACAACTGGTTTAATTTTAAGTTCTCAAGATGCCTTAAGTCCAGATATTTTAGTTGATGCAAATAGAGATGGAGCAGGAGTTATATATCTTGGAAACAACGAAGGAGATAACACAACAATTCAATCTAGTGATAGATTAATTGTAAATGGTCAATTTCAAGCACCTAAAACCCAATATACTTGTGATAGTACAACAGAAGGATATATTTATTACAACACCACAAGCAAGCAATTTTTAGGATGTAATAGTACTGATTGGAACACACTTGGTTAAAAATGGATTATAAAAAAATAATATTAGGATTTTTGGCATTTATGATAGCTAGTAGTGTGATTTATATTCAACTAGCTAATGATGTTAAATTTAGAATAGATGAAGATTCAACAACTTTATATCTTAAAGACTTAAACGAAGCTGGAGAACCAGAAGGTAGATGGAAAGTCGCAGGTAGAGAATATAGCAAGATTATGGATGGGAGTAGCAATACAAACAGAAGAACTTCTGAAATTTATATAGAAACTGCTTTTAAAGACGAAAACGGAAGTCTTACTATTTTAAGAGATAATAAAGAAATAACCGAATCTCAATGGATGTCTGAATACAATTCTCTTAAACCAAATCAATTTATGGCTAAGAGATATACTCCTTATATTAGAGGACATATAACAATCGATACTTATATCTTTGATGGAACTCTTAAAGATGTTACACTTGTACCTCTTAAACATACAATTCAAGTATTAAACGGCGAAGGATTATTTTTAAGATATTACATAGATGATATTTATGCTCCAGAAGAGAAAAGAAAATTAGACGGAGAAACAGAAGTAACATTCGATAGATTAAAAGTAGAATTCGAAGAAGGATATAGATGGGCTTGGATAGGTTATCCTTATGGAAAAGATTCATTTGCAGTTCAATATGATATAAAAAGCAATGATGAAGTATTTGAATTAAGATTATTCGACCCACCTGCAACCCCTGAGATACTTCCAGATATAGAAGACTATGAAGTTTATATTGACTTTAATTTAGAAAATGCAAATATGGGGAGTACTTATCAGAAATATACAAAACCAACAAGATTTGTAAATGACACTTGGCAAGAATCAAGTAGTGGTGGTTCTACTATTTTAGATGACCAAAGATTTCTAACAAATGGAGCAGTTATACACAAATCCACAAGCCCTTATGGTTTCTGGTCAGCAGATGATATAGGTAGGGAAATAAGAATAAACATAACTTATGATGTAGATAATGCTACTGATTTATTAATAAGAGCAAGTAATCCCGCTTGCTTCAAATTTGATGGTGCAACTACTAAATCTATAACTCCTGGTAATTCAGAATTTAATGCAACAGTTTTATGTGCTACTAACTTCGTATTAGACCCTAATGGGCTTACAGATACCTACGCAATTTATAACATTACTCAATTTGATATACTTAGAACATCACCTGAGAGTTTTACTGACCAATCAGGTGGAAATGATGCAACCATTTCAGCAAGTTCATCTAAAGACTTTGACTTTGATGACGGATTAAATGGAGAAACAAAAGGTTCATTAGTTTTTGATGGAATAGACCAATCATTCGCATCTACTATGAATTTTGGAAACAAAAACACAATAAGAATAAAAGTAAAACCAGCAACAACAAATCCTAAATATATTTTAGACAAGGGTTATATTTCAGGTTTTATTTTATATAGAAATCTATATACTGGAGATTATAAGGCTTTTTTAAATATAAGTGGAACTGACTATACAAGTGAGTTTATGCCTATAGTAGCAGACCAATGGGAAGATATATTTATAGTTCACGATGGAAATAGAATTAAAATTTATTCAAATGGTGTTGAAAAAACAAATATTCCTGCAAGTGGTATTTTAAATAATACTGGAAGTTCAATAAGAATAGGAAGTAGGGCATTTAATGACAACTATTTTAATGGAAGTATAGCACATCTTTCTATTATTCACGAAGCATTATCTGAAACACAAATTAAATTACTAACAGATGAAGAAGAAAGACCTTCAAGAAAAGTCTACAACACACCACACGATAGTTACTACGAAGCAAAATGGGAACTAAAGAGTTCAGAATTAACAGAAATTACAGATTTTAAACCAAGCCCATTAGTTAATTTAGAATTAGGAGATGTTTCAGTTACTGGAGATGTAATTAACTGGACAGGTTCTGGATATATTAGAAACAATGTAGACGCAATATTTACTGTAGGAAATGTTTATAGATTTACTTTAGATACAACTGTTTATGATGGAACTCCAAACATTTATATTCAAAGACTAATAGATGGTTCAGATTTAATCATTGATGATAATGGTGTAGGTTTAGGATTAGATGGATTACATATAGCAACAGCAACTGCTACAAGAACTTCTGATAATTATCTTCAAATTCAAAATAATGTTGCAGGAGTAAATGTTACTATGGAAGTAGTATCAATTGAAGAAAGTCCTAATGCTTTTGAAGACTTAAGTGGAAATAACTATAATGCAACAGGAAATAAATTCGTAGAATTTACAACCGACGAAACAGGAAAAGAAAATAGTGCAGTTACTTTTGATGGAACTGATGATTACATAGACACGGATTATGATTTTAATGGAATAGAAAACTTATCTGTAGAATTTTGGTATAACCCAAATGATATAACTACTATGGGAATTATGGGACAAAGTAATATGAGAATAATGGTTTCAAATGGCAGATTTAGAATTTATGCTTATAATGAAACAACTGCAACTCAAGTAATATTATCTGACTTAATTGATTATAACGAATGGCAATATGTAGTAGTCAATAAAGATTCAGATGGGTGGGAATATTGGTTAAATGGAGAACTAAAAGATACAAGCACTTTAATAAGTGGCCCACTTAAAAGTATTGTTAGTGCAGACTTTAGAATAGGTTATCCTTCAGCAGATTACGCTTTATTCAATGGTTCAATTTCAAAAGTAGGGATAATGAACAGACCTATGACAGAAAGTGAAATAATAGCAAATTATAAAGGAGTTAAACCAGTTAAAATAAAAACTCCAGTATCAAACGGATTAGTCTTCTCTGCAGAAACTACAAGTCCTAATTTTAAAGGGGATAGATTTGTAGCACCAGGACCTTTTGAAATAGAAACCTATAATATCAATAAGAATATGGTTACTCAAGAAGGAACAGAAATGACTGGTGTTCTTTATACAAGACAAATATCTGTTCCAGATACAACAGGTTCAGCTTTAGATTTAACAGATGAATTCACATTAGAAGCAGTAGTTAAATTAGATAACAGAATTAATTATAATTGTTTAATTACAAAAGGCGATAATTTCGCATATAATCAACAAAACTATGGCTTATGTTTTGATGCTACTATAACTACTATAATCGTAAACAAAACACTTGTTCAAAACTCATATGACTTTCCAACAGGAGAATGGATAGATGTTGTAGCAACTTGGAATGGTTCAGATGCCAAACTTTATGTAAATGGAGAGTTAAAATTTTCAGGCAGTTATACCGGAACAATAACTCCAGACAATCAACATTTAAGACTTGGAGGGTTTTATAACCAAGAAGATATAGATGGAATATACAAAGTTGGTAGAGTATACAATAGGGCATTAACAGAAGAAGAAATACAAAGAAATTATGAGGTAGAAAAAATATGGTGGACTTAAATAAAATAATAATGGTTTTGCTTGTTTTGCTTGCTATATCAGCAATAGCAGTAAGTGTAACAGCAAAAGAAGTAAAAGAACCAATTGGGAAACCAATCGAAAAGCCAATATCTTTTGATGCAAAACAAATAGCAATTTCAAACAGTTTTAAAATAAACAAGATGATTGCTCCAACAAAAATAGTAACAGAACCAAAACAAGGTAAGTGTGAAGAATGCATTAATTTTGAAGTATCAAAAGAATCAAAAGTTCAAATAACTAAACTCTATGAAGGGAATAGAGCAATTACTTGGATAACAACAAAAGCAAATTATGATAAAATAACTAAATAGGTAAGGAGGAATAAAATGATAAATACAATATGTGGATATCCACATCAATTAGTAATGGGAGTAGCAGCTTTCATTGGTGCAGGAGCTTACGCAGCTTATAGCATATATAAAAAGAAACAAGAAGATAGTTCAGTAGAAATAGACTGGAAAAGATTAGCAGATACAACTTGGCAATCAATTTTAGCAGGAGTAACATTAGGTATATCAACTGGATGTAGTTATGTAGGTTTAGTTTTTGCTATGATAGCAGGAGTAGGAGTAGATAAAATTGCTAATAAATTCAAAGTTAAAGGAAAAGATATTTTAAACTTTGTTCAAATTATAATGGGTTTCGTTACAAAGAAAAAATAAAATGGCAAGAGATATTAGTAACAGAGATGTTTTAGAAGGAATTAGGGAGTCGAATAACTCATTAAAAGAGTTTATAAAACAAACTAATACTAATATTGTACATTTGAACGATAATCAGATAGCTCATACCAAGTCAATTGACAAACTAAATACTTTTATGGAAATGATTGCAAAACATGGAAATAAAGTAATATGGTTATTTATTTTGCTTTTAGCAATAATATTAATGATGGCAGGTCATGATTTTCTGATAAGAAATGTAGGTGCAGTAGTATGACTTTAGACCTTATAGGATGTATAGCTTTAATTATTTATTCCTTATTGATAATAGTTTCAATAACAACGATATATATTTATTACATCAGTAACAGGTTTTTACCTAACTTTATGATTAAAGCAACAATGTGGTTGTTAGTCGGTATATGTTTAAACGTCTTTGCTGTTTGGATTTTAAGAATTTCAAGCCTGTTAGACTTAGGATTACATGCATATAAAGATATACTATTGCTAAGTGTTAGACTGGTATTGTTATTGATTTTAGTAAACTTTTTAAAACAAAGCACAAAGATAATAAAAAAAGAAAAGAAAAATGACAGAATATAATATAACAGGAAAAATATCAGAACATTCAATATCTGGAAATATTATTAGTCATATCATAACAGGAAAAATAATAAATCATAATATAAAAGGTAAGCTAGAATGACAAATAATTTAAAAATATATAGAGGAGACACAGCAACAATCGTTTGCACTGTGTACGATGAAAATGAAAAAGTAGTAGATATTACTGGTTATTCTGTTAAATTTACAGCAAAGAAACATGATACAGATTCAGATTCAGATGCAATTATAGGACCTATTTCTGGTTCATTAGTTGTAGCTGCAAACGGAACTTGTAAGGCTGATTTGTCTTCTGAAAATACAGATGTTATTGAAGGAACTTTAATTTATGATTTTCAGTTATATAATGATAGTACTGATAAAGTTTATACTGTTGTTAAAGATTATTTAGAAATAGTAAATGATGTTACTAAGGGGGTTTAATAATGACAATTTATATAACAGCACATAAAAAACAAGAATTAAGCTTTGATTTTGAACAAGACTTAGATGGAGAAACAGGAACATTTTATCTTAAGTTGTCTGGAGTAACTGTTTTTAGCAAAGAACTTACAGCAGTTGATGCTTCAGCAGGTACATTTACTTTATCATTGACTTCGACAGAAACAATAATAGATTTAAGTGTTTATGATTATCAAGTTGATTTTGATGTTACAGGAACAGTTGAAACAGGAGAATGTTATTTAATAGAAAATGAAGATTTAAGGATTGAAGAAATTAAAGAAAAGTATAAATTGGTTTTTGACAAAGCAACAATGACAAGAGCTTTCAATAAAGCAAAAAATAGAACTATAAAATTTCTTTATTCGGATGGAGAAGACAAAGAATATAGTACTAATAATAATCTAATTGAAATAGATAATTTTGTTGCTGACAATAATAATTACGGTTTTGTCTGTAAGGATAGCATCAGAGTTTATGAATATACAACTATACCCCCATATTCTACAACTGAGCTTAACAACAATATTTCTACCATAGAATTTGACTATCCTACAGGCAAAACCATTATTACAATGGATGATGATTATCCAAGTAGCGGGAGTAAATTAAAAGTTGAATATAAAAAAGTTTCAGTTAAATTTGATTCTGAGTTGTATGAAACTGTGAAATATATTCAAGAATTGTATACATATTTATATTTATTAGAAACATTAACATTAAACAAATTACAATTAGGATTTACTACAAAATCAATAAATAATGTAACTTTTGATTTTAATAAAGAATCAATCGATGATTTGAAAATAAAAATAAGACAGTGGATTGAAAATGAAGCAATTGAATTTGAAGAAATTTTAATAAATGATGTTACATTAAGTAACGATTATTAATATGGTATACGATAACGAAGACGAATTCGGTATTGATTCATACAGAGAAGATTTCGAATATGTCTTTTCTATGAATAAAATATTAGTAAAACGTCTAAAAAGAAGAACTGGTACAGCTAACATTGTTAGCGGAGACTTTATGGGTTTAGATTCTGTTGACGATGATGTATCGTATGATAAAGATATATATGTAAATATTAATTCTTATAATTTTAGACAGAAAGAACTTCGTATTCAAGGACATGATTATCAAGGATTAAGACTATTAACTGGTTTTGTTTTGTATAATACAGAACTTAATTCAGGAGATATTATAGAATTCAAACAAAATGATAATAAATATAATATATTAGAAGGCGAAAGATATGTTATTGAAATAGAAGATGTAGGTCCAATAAAAGGACAATTTTGTTATCGTAACTTTAAAGCATATTCTGTTGGAAAAAATAGAGATTTAGAATAATGACAAATATTACTAAGAAAGAATTTAGAAAAGCAGTATATTTAGCTTTATCTAAAACATATGTCAAAGCTTTAATTGAGAATACACCAGGTGACGGACAGACACACGATAATTGGGATATTAAATTTAATGGTAATAGCATTATAATCTATAACGAGCCGACGGGTGATAATATTGTTTTCACTAATTACGGAACAAAACCACATATAATAAGGAATAAAGAAAAGAAAGCATTAAGATGGAAAGTTGGTGCAGGTGATAGGTTTGCTTTTTCAAAAGCTGTTTTTCATCCAGGAATACAAGCAATGCATTATATTGAAAGAATATTAGAAGATAAAAATTTAGAAAAAAAATGCAGATTAATACTAGAATCAGAAATAGAAAAGATTATCAAAAATAAAATCAATAAATAATTATTTTTATATATTATTAAGGTTGATTATATTATAGGTACATAATTACTTGTACTACAGTTAATCATAATTACTTGAGGAAACAAAATGACAGTACCCACTCTATATAACGTATCAGACATAGATTTATATAATATATTTATAAATTTTATTACAGATAACGTAACAGATATTAGGAGTTCTAGAAAAAATAAAAGATGGGTTTTTGATCAGTTTCCTCATGAAGATTCTAATTATCCAGAAGTAGTTGTTGAGATTGCTGATTCTAGCATTGTTTCTGGATCAGCAGCACAAATATTAAATATTGAAAAAGATGCTTCTGGTAATGTAACAAAAGAAGTGTATTTCATGCAAGAAGAATGTCCTGTTAAATTAAGAATATTAACTTTGAAAGATACAGATAACGGTTCTAAAACTACTAATAAAAACAGATTTGAAGTAACGATAAACGGAACAACCAGGTATCTAAGAGATAAAGCAGTTAATTTGTACCTTAATAAAAAAATAAAGGATTTATTTTTCTTCAAATATGTTGATTTAATAAAAAATTATAAATATCAAAATTACAGTATTATCGAAAAAGTGAGGGTTGAAACAAACCAACGAATTTATGAAGGAAATGAAAGAACGTGGGTTACCGACGTGATAGTAAATATTAAGTTTAATAACCTATATATAAAAGAATATGATGGTACTGGAGAGTTAATCAATGAATATTCATTGGTTTTAAATTTAGAAACAAGCTAGGAAGGTGAAATAAAAATGTCTGAATTACCACGAGTAATAACAACAGAAAACGTGTTAAACGTATTGACTTCACCACAAGGAGAAGGAATTGCAGCAATGATTTGCACTTCAACTTGGGGTCCTTTAGACGAAGTTCAAACAGTTTCAAGTTTATCTGATTTTAAGAAAAAATACGGAACAGATAGTTCGTCTGTTACTGGATATAAAGCAGCAAAAGCTTTTTTTGACAACGGCGGAATTTTAAAAGTTTTAAGAATCGCACATACAGGATATGATAAAGCAGATTACACATTCAAAGACGGAAGTGATGTTAATGCTATTACCATAACAGCAAAATATGACGGAACATATGGAGATAATATATATGTTACAATAGTAGCAAACGGAAGTAATAGAGATGTTTATATCAGTGACGGTTTAGACACTGAATCTTACTATAATCTTGCAACAAACGCAGCAATTGTAGCAGCAATAAATACAGGTAATCTTTGTACTGCAGAAGTAGAAACAGGAACACCTAATTTAGTAGCAGCAATAACAGCAACATATTTAACTGGTGGAGATGACGGAACAACTTCTTTAGCAGATGCTGATTATACTACTGGTTTTGATACTTATTTAGAAACAGAAGATTATAGATATTTATTAATTCCTGGAAAAACAGAAGATGCATTCCAAATAACAATGAAAGGAAAGCTAGATACAAGAGCTACTGATGAAAAGAAATATAGCAGATATTTAACAGGAATTACTGCAAGCGAAAGTATTTCAACAATAAAAGCAAGAACTTTATCAGGTCGTAGAGCAACATTAGTTGCACCAAGTTATAAATATTATAATGAATCTACAGAAACATATACAACTATGGATGGTTCTTATTTGGCTTGTGCTTTAGCTGGAAAGCTTTGTTCATTAGGAGTTGGTTCTGCTGGTACAAACAAACCGATTGTAGCAGTAGTTGATACAGAATATACAAAACCAGAACAATCAGAATTGTTAGACGATTCAGTTGTAGTAATTGGAACTTTTAACAATGATATTCGTTGCATAAAGGACATGACAAGATATACTGATTTGACTTCACCTTATAAATTAGGAGTTATTAGTGACGAAGTTGATTATTGTAGAGAACAATATGAAGAATATTTGGAAGGACAAATAGGAGAACCAAATACTTCTTTAAATAGAGTTGGAATATCTTCTGGGTTAGACACTATATCTTCAACATTAATTGAAAATGAAATAATTGAAAGTGCTATCAAATCAGTAGTAGAATTAGGAGCATCAAACGATGCAATAACAGCAACGATAACAATAAAACCAATATATTCAATAGATTATATTAGTTTAACAATTAACATAAGTTAGATGAGGTAAATAGAAAATGGCAACAACACCAAAGACTTTGTTTGATATCAAGATAAAAATTGATGGAGATGTAGTCGGAAGAGCTGAAGGTTTAACTTTAACTCGTAATCAAACACTACAACATAAACATGAAGCAGCTAATAGAAATCCATATGCCATCCAAAGACTTGCAATAGAACCGCAAGGAACTTTAATTAGGGCTTGGGGTGATAATAATCTTATACAAGAATTAGTAGATTATAAAACAGGAAATAATCCTTCTTTTGATTTAGAAGGGATTGACCAAGTTGATGGAGAAGTATGGGTAGTAAAAGGAGCTGTTTTAGGAAACACATCGCAAAACTTTACTTTTGATACAGGCGAAGAAAATTATGAATTTTTTGCATTGAAAATAATGCCTAAAGGAGCAGACTTATCTTAAAAATATTTATAGGTGAAATAAAGTGAAACAACTAAATAAAATAATTAAAACGAAAATCATCTTAAAATATAAATTAGATAATGAAGATGAATTACAAAATATTAATATTATGTCTTTAATAAATGATAAAGATATTTTAGAAAAAAGTATTGAAGTAAGTTACAAAAATAAAGACAGAATATTGATAATAGATTATCTTAAAGAATTAAAGTCCATTAAAGAGACTAAGGAGGAATAAAATGGAACAAGAATTTTTAGAAGAAAAATATGGCGATATTGCAAAACAATTGCCAGAAAAAATAAAAAACTTAATTACAAAGAATGAAGACGGTACTTATACTGTTAAAATGCCTGGAGATATAGAAGACTACAGGGTTAAGGATTTAACTAACAGAGAAGAACAATCTTGCGAAAAATTAGCAACAAAAGAAATATCAGTTGAAGACATGAAACTGATAAGATTTGTTGTCGAACCAAAAATAAAAACTGATGAATGGCTTGATTTACCGTCAAAAATAAAAAACAGACTAGTACATGTTAAAAGATACTTAGATGGTGATTTAGATTTTTTGCTTTAATTGCCAGCGAAAGACGTTCATTAGATTTAATTGAAACAATAAAAGATAATTTAATACAAGAATATGAAACTGATTGGGAAAAACATAGAGATGCAATAATAAAATGTCATTTCAGGTTCTCAATACAAGACTGGCAATACCTTACAAACAAAGACAAAAACAGATATTATAAAGATTTGTTATACTACAAAACTGTAGAATCAAAAGCAAACGAAGATAAAGATGGCAATATACGAAGTAGAAGTAAAAAACATTGATAAACTTGACATGTTGTTAAAAGATTTAAATAATGTCATGCAATCTTTGAAAGGAGTAAAAAAAGGATTTAAAAGCTTAGATAATGTAAAAAAAGGAGTTGATGATGGTTCTAAATCAGTTAAAGAAATAACAAAACAACTTGAAAAGATGGACAAGAAGATGTTTGAAATGGTTGGAATTGAAGGAATGCTTGATAAATGGAAAGAAATTAAGACAGTATTAACAGGAACAACTAAAGCTTTTTTGAAAAATATTGGCGGAGCAATAAAGGTATTAACACTTGCTGCAGGTAAATTAGCAATAATTCTAGCAGTAGTTGGTGCAATTTCTTCCGTTGTTATGATTATTAAAAAGGCATTTCAATATAATATAGGCGGTCTTCAAGCAACGTTTCGTAGATTACAAGCAATCTTTAAAAGAATGAAAGCACTTTTTCAAGTTAATTTAATAAAGATGCTTAAGAAATTAGAACCAATGTTTCAAGAAGCAGCAAAATTTATTGAAGACTTGATGGATATAATGACTTCAACAGATTATGTTGATGCTGTAATGGGATTATTAGAAACAATAGCAAATTTGATGAGAATTTTAATGCCAGTATTTACTGCTTTGATGAAAGTATTACTTTGGATAACAACACAGTTATTAAAGTTAGTAAACTCAATATTCTCATTATTTGGATTAAATAGCGGCAGTTCAAATTCAACAACTAATAATGACAATAAAACCATTAATTATTATTCAACTTCAATGCCAGGAAACTACGGAATGGGAAGCATGAAAATAGAAGAAGAACTAATGAGGACACCTTAAAATGACAAATGAATTAGGAACTTATAATCACTATATAAAATATGTAGATGATAGCGGAAAAACTAAAACATTTTATTTAACTATTCCTGAAGACTATACTTTTGGAGGAGATAATATTATTATTGTTAAAGAAAGTGCAACAGGAGATGGTGCTATTGTAATTAATAACGGACGAACACAAGAAGAAATTTCAGTAAATGGAACTTTGTTTGCTTCAAATCCGGATAACTTATTACAAACAAGTAGAAGTAATCCTGGAGGAATAAAAGAACTTAATGCAAATATCAAGACATTAATGGACATAAAGGATAAATCAAAAATAATAGAGTTTATTAAACCATTTAAAGTTGAAAATCGTTCAAACCAGTATTACATAAAGTCATTAAGATTTAATACTATCAACGATACAAATAGTATTGGATTTAGCATGATTCTGACGGAGAATAGAACAGCAAATATTCGTTCTTATAGAAAAGACATGTCACAAATGTCTTATGTAAAAAGATTAAGAGATGCATATCTTGTTTTAGAAGGTATTCAAGACGGTTCAACAGATTACACAGGAACAACAATAGATGTTGACAGTGAATATCTAATAACAGATTACACAGACATAACAAAAGAAGAACTTTGGGATGGATATCAGAATTTGTTTCTAATAGACAGAAAAGATAAAGAAAAAACAGCAGCAGTTTTTACTGCTATTTCGACTTTTGTTGATTTAGTTCAAGCATCAGTTTTTTATGTTTCGTATGGCTTTAATTTTAAGATGTGTAAATATTTCGTATCATTGAATTTAAAAGTGGAAAAGAAAGAAATTAAAAAATCTGAAGCAGAAAAATTATTTATGGATTATTATCTAGAATTATTAGCAAAGAAAGACCCTAGTTTAGTTTATGATACAAGTTTTTATGGTGCAATTCATGAAACAAATTCAAATCAAAATTTGGAAGTTCCAGAGATTGTTAAATTAGCTAATTATGAATTTTATACAAATACAACAACAATACCAGAACCAGTATCAGTACAAACCAGATAAAATGTTATTAGTAAAAAAATGCAAGAAATGTAAAAAATTTATTATCAAAAAAACAGATAATACTTCAAAAGACAGATATACTTTTAAATTTCATAAATCAAAAAATAATATATGTCGATGTAGAAGATGAAATCAATAATACCAAAACACATAGTCTTGATAAACGGAGTTGAAATAGATTTATCAAATCCAATTGAAGTTGAGTATGATATAGATAGAACTTTTTATACTGGTTCTACAACTTTACCTCAAATAACTTCTGAACAATTATCTAAAGATTTATCAGAAGAAGAAAAAGACAGAATTATGAAGACTTTACTAGATATAAAAGAATTAGATTCTATAAAAATATATTATAAAGAATATGAAACAAAAGCAGAAGCAAATAATGCAACAAAAGAAGAAATGAATTTAATAGTAAATGCTTTTGTTAAAGACTTAGAAGTAAATGAATCAAAAGAAAATGCAATCGATAGAAAATTAATATTTAATTCTACTATGGGTTTTTGCTACGAGAACTCAATGCAATATGATTTAATTTCTACTTCTTGTAGACAAACTTTTTTTGATGGATTAAGACAAAACGGTTTAATTCCAACACAAAACATCAACTATTCAACCGCTGAAGAAGTAATTTCAACTTCATATTCTAAATATTTAACAAACACAGTAAACGATACTAGTAATAATTATATTTATACTTTTACAGGCAGTATAATTGAAACTATTAAATTTGATGAATTCACGCATAATGATTACTTCATCGTAAAATGCAATTGTACTACAAATTTTGGTGAAGGAATTGATACAGTAAAACAAAATCATGCAGTTAAAATATATCAATCACCAGACGGAACTGTTAACGTTCTTTCTCCTGCTTATTTTAGTTTGCAATCTGCAGAAGTTTTAGTTTTTGATTTAAATGAAAATGTTAATGATATTGCTTTCGGTGGTTTGACTAACTTATATAATGCTGTTTATGTTGTTGGTACTGGCTGTACTGGTTTTGCTTTTGATCCGTTTTCTTATGAATCACAATTACCAGAAGATGCAGATGAAGATGATAAGCCGTTTGATTCAGCAGGAAATTATAAAACTAATTTTTCACCAAATATGCAATATCTTAGAGTTAAATATCTTTTTAGAAGAAATATATTTGATGGTTTTAATGCTTTTAATACTGCTATAAATGAATTGTATAACATATCTAAAAGCTCAGTTGTTTCTTTTGAAACAGTATATACTAGTGACCTTCAGCCAGGGAGACTTTGTAATATAAAAAACTCTAATTATTTAAAATATATTAAAGGTGTTTCTGATGACCAGTTGTGGATAATTAAAAATGTTAAAATAACAATATCAAAAGAAAACATTTCAGCAACAGTTCAAGTATACAGAAATATGATTGCAGATTTTCCAGAGAAATTTATTATTTCTCCTGATTCATTATCATTATTGGATGCTAGTTTAATTACAACGTTAACAAAAACAGAAAATTCAACATTACTACATTAAAAATGACATTAAACTTATTTCAGAAAAATTTGAAAGACATGATACGAGAACTCGTACAACAAGAAATAAATAAAAATATGTTCGTTGATTTATACAGAGTAGAAAAACTTTATACTTATGAAGATTCAGATGACAATACAGTTGTTAAGGAACTAACATGCGATATTGTTCAGATGAATGGAATACAGAAATTTAAAGAAGTTCCTATATTAGGAAACGGATTAGGAAACGGAAAAGGAGCAATATTTCCTCCTTCAAAAGATGACATAGTATTAGTAATATTTTACGGACAAACAAATGCACCAATAATATTAGGAAATGTTTTCAACACTTTCATGCGAGGAAACAGACTAACAAGAGATGAAAATAATAACTTAGTTTTTGATGGAAAAGATAATAATGATAGTATTTTAGATGTCGGAGAAGGTGAATGGATATTGATTAATCAGATTAACGACAGCTACATATTTAAAAATTCAGACGGTGAAATAATAATAAAAACAAAGACAGACACGTATGATGTTGGCGGAACAGATTATACTGAAAGTTTTATTCATATGAAAAAAGACGGTGAAATATATGTTCAATGTAAAGGAGGTATTGGAAATTTAGCTCCATGATAATTATTTTTATATATTAAAAATAATTTAAATATAATATAAAATGACAACACAAGAAGATATATTAGGAACAGATATAAAACTTACTGATGGTGATATTCAGTTTGATTTTAATCAAGATTTTAAAACTGTTTCAGGAAAAAGCAATTTAGCACAAGCTCTTAAAAACAGATTAAACACTTTTCTTGGAGAATTGACTTATTATCCTAATTACGGAAGCAGATTATTATTAATGCTAGGAGAAAGAAATACAATTTTAACACAGAATGAGGGTAAGGGTTATATTTTTGAATCTATCATTAATGAACCAAGAATAATAGACATAACAGAAGTACAATTAGAAATAAGTTTTGATACACTTACTGCTAGTTGCACAGTCATACCGATAAACGAAACAATAGAGACTAATTTAGTCTTTAACATAGAGTGATAAAAATGACATATGAACCTAAAGAATATGATGAAATAAAAGAAGAAATTGTTTTGAATTTAATTCAAAATGTTGATAGTATTGTAGATGTAAATGAAGGGAGTGTTTTAGACATATTTTCTTCGTCATTTGCTACTGAATTTGAAAACATATACGAAGATTTAGAAGATATTAATGATAGTTTGAAAATATCTACTGCTACTGGTGCTGATTTAGATGAGATTGGAGAAGCAGCAGGAATTGACAGACTAACAGGAACAGCAGCAACTTGTGAAGTAAGCTTTATTAGAACTTCAGTTGCTACTTCAGATTTTGTAATAAATCAAGGAAGTTTAGTTTCAACAAATCCAAATGGAGACACTGTTATTAATTTTTCAACAAATGAAGCTACTACTTTTTATACAGATGTTACAGGATTATCTGTAGATTATTATAACGGATTAGTATATTATAAATTAAATAATAGAAAATTTAGCAACATCAGTATTTCAGGATTCACAGAAAACACTGACTATGAAATAGAAGAAAATTATAATGATGAATTGGTAGATAGTTCTACTTTTGAATTATTAGATAATTGCAACGCTACAACTGATTGGACAGCAATTGGTGACGCAGCATCAATTACTAATAATTCAACATATTATCAACAGTATGATAAATCATTAAATTTATTAAAAACAGCAACAACATCTGTTTATTTTGGATACGACAAAACATTGTCATCATCTTCTGATATTGAAAACAAACAGGTTTTTGTTTGTTATAGAATTAAAGATGCTACAGCAATGGGTAAGATAGTTAAAATATCTTTTTTATACGGTTCATCTTCAACAGATACTTTTCAATTTGACTTTGTACCTGCAGATTTAGAAACAGGAGGAAGCAACGGGGAATGGCCAAGACTTAAGTTAGATTATAATTCTGCAGATTCAATTAACGGAAACCCAGACATAAGTGCTATTGATTATTTGAAAGTTTATATTGAAGTAAGTGCTACTTCAGATACAATAGCAGCATCAGATATATTGATGGATTTCTGGTTTGCTGGTTCATCTGAAACTTATTATGGTGATGTTATTAAATGGTTACAGACAGATGATTCTGATGCAACATTAACAGTTAGCTATAAACCGTTATCATATGAAATAGATTGTACAGCAACTACGATAGGTTCTAGTGGAAACGTAAGTATAGGAGAGGTTAATTTTAAAGTAAGCACATTAAATAATATTAACACAATTTTTAATTTTACAGCAGGCGAGACAGGAAGTGATGAAGAACTAGATTTTACATATAGAGAGAGGATTAAAAGTGCTGCAGATTTAAGAGGTGCTTCAACAGTGCCTGCAATAGAAGCAGCAGTAAAAGAATTAAGTTATGTGAAAGACTGTGTAGTAATTGATACTCCGTTAGAAAATATTGCAAGTGAGAAGCATACATATGATGATTCTTTAGAGAAATTTCATCTTAATTATGAACAAGCATTAGATAATGCGAATCTTACTATTTCAGGCTATACAAGAAATACAGACTTTCAATTGAATACTTCAACAAATGAAGTTGAATTCGGAATTGGAGGAACAGACCCAGCAAATGATGAAGTTTTAGATGTTAGTTACGATGTTAATAGACTAGGAAAAATAAAAATACTTGTAACAGGAACAACAGGAGCATTAACAACAACACAATTATCTGGGGTGGATGAAGTAGCAGAAACAGAAGTAAGTGCTGGAATAAGTTATACAATATCTGCACCAACATACACTTCAACAAATGTTTCTGCAACAGTAAATGTTAATACAAACTATAATTCAACAGATGTGCAAACAGCAGTAGAAAACATGATAACATCAGTATTTAATGTTTTAGATATTGGACAAGACTTATTAATAAGTGATATTATTTCAGCAATAAGATTTGTACCTGGAGTTTTAAATGTTACTTCAGTACAAATAAATGGTGGAACATCAGATTTAACTGCTGATGATGATGAAATATTTAGCGAGGGAACTGTTACAATAACAACAGCATAAAAATGACAACATTAGTTTATACACAAGACATTTTGAATAATCTACCTGATTGGTGGAAAAAAGATGAAGATAGTAATAACTATAAGTTCGTTAGTTCTTTTGAAACAACATTTGAAACAACTAATAATGCATTAACAAGTTTCAAGGAAGGATGGCAAATAAACACTGCTACTGGTACTGATTTAGATAAAATTGCAAAAAAATATAATTTAATTCGTACACAGTATGACACAGATATCAGCTTCCGTGCAAAAATAAAATCATACTTAAATGTTTTAAGCGGTAAAGGAACAATGACTGACATACAAAATATTTTATCTTTTTTCACTGGGTTAGATGCTGATGATATTACTGTAACTGAAGTACGAGAAATGGTTTTCTCAATTTCGATTGCAGTAGATAAAGATACAGATTTAAATATACTTGCAGATATAGTAAATATTGTTCCTAGAATTAAAGCAGCAGGAACATATTGTTTAAGAATAGACTATACCTCTAAAAATGGTATATTCTTGACAAATTTAAGTAAAACAAATAATGATGACAAAATAGTATAAATGAGGAATAAAAATGGCATTAGAATATGAAGGAAATAAAAAAGAAGTTGTTTATTCAGCTCAATTGAACAATTTAGCATTCGCTAATTTGAACAGTGTATTAACTGGGTGTGAAGTTACACCTTCTAGTCCAGCTGCAATGACTGTAGATGTAGATTCAGGAACAATATTTTTTGGAAATGATAAAATTTCTGTATCTGCTTCTGTAGGAACTTTGACAATAGATACCGAAGCTACAGCTAATACCAGAAAAGATTTAATTTTAGTCAATGCTAGTGGAACATTAAGTGTTTTAAAAGGAACAGCTAGCGCTATTCCAGCTACACCTGACTATGACCCAGAAACATATATTGTATTGGCTATTATAACTATTGTTAATACAACAACTACAATAACTAGTAATGAGATTAAAGATATTAGAATATTAAATCAAGGAGGAGCTGGTGGAGCAGGAGGTTCTTTTGACAGATATGTAGAAGATTTTACATCACAAACATCAGTAACAGTGATTCATAATTTAGGAGATGATGAACCAAATGTATTTGTATATGATAATACAAATGTTTTAATTTCTCCCGCTTCAGTTACTGCTAACAATAAAAATGCTGTTACAGTTACTTTTTCAGTAGCAACTAGTGGTAGAATTATTGTATATGGTGGTTTAGGAGTAAATAATGCTTATTATGCTGAAGATTATTCATCATCAACAACCTGGAATGTAGCACATAATCTAAATAATAAATATGTAAATGTTACTTGTTTTGATACAAGTGACAATATTATTGAACCTCAAAATATAAATGTTACTGATGAAAATAATTTAGTAATTACTTTTGCTGTTGCTACTGCAGGTAAAGCAGTTATAACAGGGGGTATTGCTACTTCACCATCTAATGCTATAGGAGTTCCATATTTAAATTATGGAAATGTGGATATAGGAACTTCAGCTACATTAATCAAAGCTGCTAATATAGATAGAAAAGGAATTTTGATTAGAAATTATGGTTCTATATCTATTTATATAGGAGATAATGCTGTAACAACTAGTAATGGTTATGAATTAGAAGCAGGAAAATGTATCTATTTAAAAGATACAGAAGCTATTTATGCTGTAGCTAGTACTGGAACAGTAGATACAAGATATATGGAGGCAACACAATGAGCTTTAATACTGACCAAATAGCAATTTCTACGTCTGCCGTATTAATCATTGCTGCAAATGCAATAAGAGAAAATTTACAAATTAAAAACACTGGAACAGATACTGTTTTTATTGGTAGTAATTCTAGTGTAACAGCTTCTAATGGTTTTCCAGTAGAAGCAGGTGAAAAATTAAATATAAATGATTATAGTGGAGATTATTATGGAATATGTAATACTGGAGATTCTAGCACTATGATGTTTGTAGAAGAGGATGTTTAAATATGGTTATGGAGATATTGAATAAGACTATAAATAATCCTAATGTCGATTATTTAAAAGAATTATTTAATTTTTGGACATATGCTGATAGCGGATGGACTTATTCTGACAATAACGGTCAGAATGATTATGAAATTAATAAAGGATTTATTAGACTTTGGAACAATTATTCTGCTGCTAGTAGTTTTTCAAATTCATCTTCAGTTACTACATTGATATCACCAAACTTAAGACCATTATTGAATTCTGGAAAAATAATATCTTTTGCAGCACATTTATTTTCAGGAGGAGGTTCTGCTGGATATTATAATACTTCAGGTAATACAAGATATGATGGACTGACACACCCATATTTAATAATAACAGATGGTGCATCTAACTCACAGACATTAGCAGATTGCTATGCATCATCATCTGTTTATCAAGGAAGTGCTGCTGCGTTAGCTTTTATTCATGCATTTTTTAATATAAAATTAGAAGGAAATAATCTAACAATAAACGTGCAAGGATTTGAAGAAAATACTAATGCAACAGGGGAATATTATCATCCATCAGGTACTTCAGGAAGCGGTTTATCTTCTTCATCAAGTTCAAATCTAATTACAACTTCGACAGTAATAGATGTTTCAACATGGACAGATATAAAAATAAAATTATATTGTACAACATCAGCAGTTCCTTCAGGTGATTCCGCAGCAGAAAGAGGATTTATTTCAATATCACCAATAATTAATTCAGAATACAAAATTGGGAGCAAAACTACGGAAAAATGAAGAAAGAAAATTTAGCCAAAAAAATATACAATCAATATTTATATATTATTAAGAAGTATGCAAAATATTTTGGTGAAATTGGATGGTACAAGATAAAAGACATACCTAATAGAGGAAGTAGTAATTTTAATCCATATGTTCAGCAAGGAAATAAAGCATTTAAAGACGATTTAAAAAATGGAACATATTTTTTAGTTACTTTAAATTCATATCAATATTATGAAGGAATTGAATATTTAGACAGTAATAATACTATTAGATTAGAAGAAGGCAGACATAGAATAAAAATATATAAAGAAATGATAGAAGAAGGATTTTATGATGAAGATAAAAGAATACTTTGTCATTTGACAAAATATCCATTTTATTTGCATAGACCTTGTTTATCTAAACCATTAATTATTAAATTTAATAATAAATTATTTGATGATAAATTAATAGATAAATATTTAGGAAGATTTTTAATTGAAGAAAATAAAATAAAAATAGACAGCCTTTGGCAATTTCATAGATTACTAGGTCTTCATTTTTCACAATTTACCGATTTAGCTTTTGAACTAAAACAAGAAGGAATATTGATAGAACCATCTGACATAATAAATACTAAATCATATTTCAAAAAAGAATTAAATTACGAAGACACTAAAGTTGATGAGAAAACAATTGATTGGTTGAAAAAAAATAATGTGAGTGTTAAAAAATGAACGAAATAGAAAGAAAAACAACGTTTGGAACATCTCAGAATTCAAATTATAATGAGATGTTTTATCTTTGGGGCGACGACAGTAAATTTATTTGGACTGAATCTGGTTCAGGTGATACAGATGGAATAATTAATGAAGGTTATTTTGCATTAAAATTAACTGGTTCAAGTTCTTCTGGAAATAGAAAGTTTACATCTCCTTCATTGTCAAATTATTTGTTAAATAATACCATAGGTTTTTTTATATCAGCAAATGCTGGTACCATTGCTGCAGGTTCTGCAGAAGGAAATGGTGCAGTAATAACAATAAAATTAACAGACGGTACTAATTCAGAGACAATTTTAAATTTGACTGGATATGCTAGAACATCTTCAGGAGGTACAGTTCCTTTTGCAGTCGGTGTTAGAACTTTTGCCGGAATGTTAAATTTGAAAAGAGAAGGAGGTAATGTTATTGTAACAATAGCATCAACAAATGATGGTGTTTCGTCAAATTATAGTGTACCTTCTTTGCCTGCTACTTCAGGTTCTAGTATTTCAACAATATCTGATGGAACTGTAATAGATGTTAGTTCTTGGACAGACTTAAAAATTGAATTAGAATTGACAACAACAAATTTAGGAGGTGGTGGTCCTGTTATGTCTGTTTTATCAATAACGCCACCAATAAATATTGATTATAAATTAGGGAGTAATTTAACAGAATGAACAAAATAACAATGTTAAAAGGATTATATGAAGCTTTAAATTTTATTATTGAACATCATCAAATAAAAATTAAACATATTCAATTGAAAGATATTGATATCAATCCATATGAAGTTCAAATTAGAGAAGAAAATAAAGAAATATTAAAAGAAAATAATCCACATCTAGCCGATAATAATTTTAGAAACAGTGTATTAAAAGATGTTTATGTTCCTTTTGTTGTCTCTAAAACAGAAAAATATTATATGTTAAAAGAAGGATATCATCGATATGAAATAATTAATAAAGAATTTAGCGAAACAGATACTGTTCCTTGTTTGATAATAAATAGCATTACAGATATTGATGGTTTTTTATTGAAATATATATCAATAATACAAATTTTAAATTTAATTACTAAAGACATTAATCCTAAAGAATATAAATGCAGTTGGATTAATTATAACTATGAGGTACAATAAAAATGGTAAAAATAATAGGCGGAAAAGAATTAGAAGCAGTTACTGCTTCTAACGTAGAAAACAATAGCATTTTTTTAGATGCTAGTGATAATAAAATAAAAATCAAAGATAATAGCGGCACTGTTTTAAGTATTCAAGAATTATCTGCTGATAGTTCATGTCTTGCATTAAAAAACTTATGTAGAACACTTATAGACCGGGAAGGAGTTTATTCAAATGATACAAATGATATGTGGGGAGATGCTTATATAGATTCTAATGGGAGAGAGGATAGTGTAGATTTAACTAATTATGGTATGCCTTATTTTGATGATACTAATTTAAAATATATAGGATTAAATGATTCAAGTAATACTGACACAACTCACGACCCAGATAGTTTTTATGACCCAAATAATGCGTTTAATCATAATGATACTAATTATGCTTATCTCGTCGGTATTTCTTCTACCAAACAATTAGGAAAAACATTTGATTCAAAAACTATCTATAAAGTTAGAGTTAAATGTTCTGCTCAAGGAACAAATGGTAGTATTAAACTCCAGTCTTATGACGGTTCTAGTTGGAACGATGTTCAAACATTAGATTCTGGTTCAGACCCTGAATTTAATGGTGAGGTAGTTTTAAATTCATCTGTTCAAGGATTGAGAGTTCAATTTATTCCCAACAGTGGGAGTTGGAATAATAAAGTTTATTTATTATATTATGGTGTACAAGAAGAGTCTATAATAACCCATACTATTCCTGCTGGAACATTTAATTCTACTATATCCCACGCAATAGGAACTGCAATAGTAGAAGATTGGGAAACTGGAGCAGATATTCAATTTAAATTAACAAACACAGGAGGAGATGACTCTGGTTGGTTAGATTATAATGCAATAAATAACTTTACAGCATTTATTGCAGAACCAGATACATTGATTGTAAAGTTAATTCCAAAGAGTTCAAGTCCGACTGCTGGAACACCATCGATACGAGCATTCGCTGTGAGGGCTTGGTAGAAAATGAAAGACAGAATAATAGAGTTTATTAACTATGGGTTAAGAGGAAAAGAATTAGTTTCAGAAAATATTAAAATTAAATCTGAAAATGAAACTTTACAGAAAGAAGTTAGCTCAATGACTAAAGCACTATCAGAAATTAACCAGATTAACTCAGATTTAAGAAAAGAAATTGAAATATATAATTTAAAAGAAAAAACAATTGATAACAGTGTTCTTTCTGACTATCTTTCAGGAACAAATGTAGAATATAAATGGCAACCAAAAAAGAAAACATTAGTAAGATATTCTTTAGATAATTTTAGTGATGACCAAGAATATCAAGACAAGTATTTAGCTTGGCTATTAAGTTTGGGATTAAAATCTTCTTATTCAAGCGAAGATAGTTTAATTTGGTATGTTTGGAAAATGGTTACAGATTTCATATCTGATGAAGATGATTATGATACTGATTTAGAAAGCTTTGGAACAGCAGAATATTGGTTAACACCGCAGCAAGCTTTTGATTATTATGTAACTGAAGATGATGAAGGTGACTGTGATGACTTATCTGCATTGTTGTATGGTGCAATCATTACAGCATTAAAATATTGTGGCTATTCTGATTTAACTTGGAGATTAAAAAGAGTTAATATAAAGAAACCAGTAGGACATGCTATTTGTGCTTGGTTAAACAGAAAAATGCAGTGGAAAAGATTAGAATCTACATATTATAGAGATGATTTTCCAAAGAAGTGGAATGATAATAGCGATTTATTTAAAGGTGCTTATACAATAATATGGCATATATTTGATGAGAATAAGGAGTATAAACTAAAATGAGTTTATTTGATTGTTTAGAAGATGGAATAAATGAACTTGAATTAGAAATAATAGAGAGTTTAAAATACTCAGAGAATCCAGACTTATCACACACAGCATTAAAAACATTTGTAT